>Ga0233431_1000432_pt1 | contig 93748 bp, 88 predicted proteins | sample SI_118_April2016_FD_179867 | JGI IMG/M metagenome (GOLD analysis project Ga0233431, IMG submission 179867) | Seawater microbial communities from Saanich Inlet, British Columbia, Canada - SI_118_April2016_200_MG | ecosystem: Environmental > Aquatic > Marine > Inlet | place: Canada: British... | reverse complement strand
CATATTTATTTGTTTTTGTCAAGTTTTAATCCTTATAAAAAAGAGGCTCTTATAGCCTCTTTATATATATATCATCGTTCTAAATATTCTGCTTCACTGTCTTCAATTTTACCTCTTTTCCACTTCAAGTGGCTGAGTACCCCCTTGAACCAGGCTCCCACCTTGCCCATAACTGTCAATTTACCTTTCTCATATTCAGCTGGAGCGTCTTTGGCTTTTTTCTTTAGCTTTAGTTCATTCAAAATAATCTGTTTTTCTAGGTTAGATTGACCGTCTATAAGTTTTTCAACACCTTTCACTTTGGCTAATTTGTAAAGTTCCTCTGCTTTAGTTATTGACTCTTGATGCTTGGAAATTAGCCTTTCAGCATATTTATTAACACCTGCCTCAGTCAGAGCTTTTAACTCAGCCAATCGCTCTTCGGCAACCTCAATAAGAAAATCACCTTTGCTTTCTTTGCCAATCACAACCATAAACTTTAGTTGCTCACCAAAAACATCAGCCCAATACCAGAATGAGTTTGGCAAAATACCAGGCTCTACAATTTTGGCCTCTTCTTCAAAAAACTTTTGTGACTCATATTCAACCATAACGTCACTAAGATCCGTTTGAGCAAAAACTGCTGGACAACTTATGGCCATAAAGCTACTAATAAGAAAAATACTGATGACTTTTTTGTACATATAAAATTTTATTGTAAACGGATTAAGTTTCCTCTAATATCTAACTCAATAATATGACTAGCTTCCCCTATAATATATGACTGACACTGGTTCTCCATTATGTCATCAATGGGTTGGCGTGGATTATGCGCTACGTCAACAACCCAACCAATGTCAAAGCTATCTGACAAACATGGACCTGAGTTCATGTCTACTCCTTGATTAACTTTCTCCACAAATAGCACCTTGGCTTGCTCAATCAGTGCTAACTGTAAAGCCTCTGTGGGCAACGCTTGTTTTTGAACTGGTTTAGCATCTATAAATATCATGACACCAACATAACCAACAAGGATAACAATAACTAAACCAACGAAGAATTTTCCCATTTGTCGGGGCGAAAAATTTAGCAAAGACAGTATTGTGGACAACATAATTAACTTCTTAGTTCCTTGGCAATAGTTTGACCAAACAAAGACGCAACAGCTGGACCATTGGCAGTTATAAGTTTACCATCCTGTTCAATATCCTCCTCTGTATAATCAGCTTCTGCTTCTTTCAAGTAATTCTCACCAGAGGAGTGAATCGTTGCGCTTTTCCCCCCTAGCAGATCGGCTCTTGCCAATATCGCGGGAGCAATACAAATTGCGGCAACAACCTTGTCATCGTTATAAAAATTGTTAGCCAAAGCATGCAAAGAAGTATCATCTATTAAATCATAAGCTCCTGGCCCACCAACAAAAACTATTCCATCATAACGTTCCAATTCAACTTCATCAAAACTCAAATCTGGTTCGATTGTTCCGCCAAGTTTCCCAAAAGCTGTGCCAGTTGATGGAGCTGCCACATCAATACCTATATTTTGTTGGACTAATGCGTCTTTGGTGTCAAAAAGTTCTTCATCACGAAAATCTTTTTGAGCAATTATCATTATAACTCTCATATTGATATTATAATTTATAACCTTTACTTTTCAAAGCTTGTTTTGGCAGCCTGCCACAAACTATCGTCTCCATTTACTGCTAACCAGTACCACCACTCTGCTCCCCACAAATATGCACCAGCAAAACCTGTCCGCTTTGCGTACTTGATGTGACTCTTCAAACGAAGAGCGTCCATTGAAACTAATTGTTCATCAATATCTGTTTCCAAAATACCATTTGGGGCCCATGGCTCTCCTTGCAACTCGGCCACATAAACGTCACCTGGATCTCGACCAATAAGCCAAGCCTTGATTGTATAAAATAGCGGCGGTAAGTGATAAAAAGAGTAACCAAGAAATTTATTATAAGTAACTCTGTATAAAGTTGTACCAAAATAGTCACCCATATTACCAGCAGCCAACCAAAAGCTTAGTTCCCCACTGTCAGTAACCATAATTGGTCTTTTGTCTAACGTCTTCACAAACGACACCTCCTTGCGCAATAAATTAAGATCACTTGGTGGACATTCACCAAAAGAGTCTAGCATCGGCTCATTTTCAACTTGCCAAATCTTGATATTGTCATAACCTTTGTATCTATCAATAACTTTGCGAATCATTTTCAGCTGACGATCAACAACAATTTCCGGTGACAACTTTTTCACCCACTCTGGATCATGACATTCTGGCCAACGTGGAGTTCTTCTACCAACTGCCAAGATAACGTCGACATCCCTATTTGCAGCTTGCTCAACTTGCCAATCAAGCGCACCAAAAGCCCAGAAATCTTTCTCTGGTTCAATCTCGTCCCACGGAGCAGCCAATCTAATTGTTTCCAAATCTAACTCATCCAAAATAGCAACGTATGCATCTCTCCAATTTAGTCCCAAATATGTAGCATACTCATTTGAAAAATGAACACCAAGTTCAAAATCACTATTTTCACTACTAAAGAAATAAAGACTCACCCAACCACCAACGAGTAGGCAGAATATAACAAATAGAACAATTACATACTCTAAAATTTTCTTTTTTGCTTTTGTCATGTATTTAACTTAATACTATAAAACCTAAACCGACCACAATTAAAACAATTGCCATAATTTGTTGAACTATTTCCCCACGAGTAAACTGTTCCTTGAAAAATTTAGGAAATTTTTTGGTACAAATATAAATTAGTATAAATAAAACAGCATATTGCAGACCGGCCAAAGCATTCACTAGTGTTGCACTAGCCAAACTCACAGCAAAGTTCATACCCACAAATGAAACAGAGGCCAATGTTTTATTGATTGCTAAAATTGTAAATGCTTTTCTGTTTTTCTCTTTACTCTTCTTGGATTTAGCAAAAATTAATTTTCGAAAACGTGGAATTAGCAAAATTGGCAGAGCGGCAGCAACTGCACCAATACGGGCCCAAACAAATCCAGTAGCAAAAGTTTCCTCCAAGTAAACGGCTCTAGCCATAACGTAGGAAACGGCGAACAACAGACCTGAGATCACGGCCCACAGCATACCAATATGTATACCACTGTGCTTTTTGCTTTTTTCAAAGGAAATAAGCAATGCACCAAGAACTAAGAGTAGAACAGCAACTTGCTGATAAAAGTTCAATCTCTCACCAAGCCAAAGATATGAAATGATAAAAGTAAAAACAGGAACGACGCCACCAACCAGCGGAGCAATGTGAGAAGCTTCTCCTGTCTTGAGCCCCATGTACAAAAACTGAAGAGCTATCGTAAGTGTGGTTCCAGACAGCAAGGCAATAATCAACAAATACCAACCTGGGAAAAAATTAAAATTAAAAAAGATAAAGACTATACCTAAACCATTCCAGACAGCAGTCCAAAAAGTCAAAACAATTGGATTGGGAAAACTTTCTGATAACAGAAACTTATCCAATAGCTGCGCAGCCGCATTGGCAAACAATGAAATGAGAACGATCCAAATCCACAACATAATTTATTATTAAGAATTCTTATTCTAAATCTTTATCGATATTTATTGTTACATTTTCTAGTGTAACTTGTTCGCGATCAAAATCCTGGCTTGACTTCACAATATTACCAGTAGAATAGTTGGTCCAAAACGCGTCTGGAATATCATCAACATAACTGCTCCAGTCTTCACCATAAAGGCCCCTGGCCGCATCAGCTGTCTCTACCCAGCGACGAGTTCCACTTTTGTCTACAACATAAACCTTTGTTCCACTTTGAACCTTGATCATCTTTACTCCTGGTCTATATGTAACATTGCCACCAATCTCTAACTCAGCTAACGCCTCATCAGAGATAGTTTTTATATTTTCAAAATCTGAATACCAAGTAAAATAAGTTTTGGCGTTTGGAAAAACATATCGACTGCAATCCCCTCCTAAATAATAAACGGCCTTTGTACTACCTTTGATTAGATCACCTACCATTACATCACTAGGAGCCTCATCACAATTATTTCCAGCACTAACAGGATCTGGAATAATAGTATTTGGATCTACTCGGTAAACGTTTGCCTTGATACCACGAAGACTGTGAAAAACGACTTGATCATCATTGATCTCTGGTTTCAGAGCTTGGACCTGACTGTGCAAATTCTTTAATCCATCAGCTAATTTATAAACTGCTAGTACATATTTCCCAACCTGTGGTTCCCACTCTGACCAAACAGCAAAATCCTTGCCTACCGCTGGAGATATAAAGTTTCCTGGAGCAGTGGTAATAACAGAACTTTCAGAGGAAGAAAGGTTGAACAAAACTAACTCTACCGCAGTACTGCTACCTGTCATCCAAACCACATTATCCCCCATCAACGCAATGTTATTACTAAAGGGAGCAGCCTTGGTTGAATCCGATGAAATCTCTGTAATTGTATTAGAAGCTAAATCCTTTTTATAAACTTTTCCATCACTTGCGTTTGTAGCAGTATAAACTAAAGTATTGTTTTCATAAGCAAGACCATTTATATAAGAATCTACAACTTTTGTATTTGTCCCGTCAACTGCATTGTATAAATAGACACCTCCCTGTCCAGCGGTTGAATACACAACACGACTGTTCCAGGATGAGAGGTGTGAACCACCATAGTCTGACCAATAAGGGTACTGAGCCAATGACACGGCCAAAGAGATTTGGCCTTTGGATAAATCATATTTGTAAATCCCTGGATTGGCAGAACTAGCATCTAACCAAAAAACATATTGACTAGTTATATCAACATGCGTTGGAAAATTGAATGAAGAAGTTATTCTTGTTTCAGTTTGATCACTAATATTGTATAAATAAATATCCCTTTTGTTTTTCTGATCAATTCCTCCACCAGAAACCCAACCATGGTCAGAATCATGTCTCCAATCTAACCAAACAACGTGAGTATCATTTGTTTTGGCGGACTCTTGGGTTGCTGAGTTTGTAGTAATTTGTGTTTCTAAAAATGTAACTGCCTGAACAGAATTAAAACTGAACAAAATAATAACTAAAATAGTTATGAAAGCCAACTTTTTCATATTAAAAAATTTAATTTATTCTACATCAATTATAGCAAATAATCAGGTTTTTATATAATTTTTAAAATGAGAAGACCGAGCACAATGATATGTACTCGGTCTTGGTTGAGTGTTTACAGAAGTTCGAGCTGCTTCGGCTTGGCCGGCGGCTCGGGCCTTGGCTCAGGCTTGGGCTTGGGAGCCGGCGCCGGATAAATGGCATCGTGACACGCCTGAGCGTTCAGACGACCCTTGGCCGGAAGTCCACAAGCACTACGCAAGCGCTGCATGAACAGCTTCTTGTCGATCTTGACACCGAAGTGACGAAGACCACCGTAGTTGAGAGGAACCAGACTGGTGTCCGAGTTCCTCAAAACCTTGCAGCTGTCGCAGTGGTAGTCATGCCAGCCCACTCCGTCTACCTTGATGGTGACCGAGATGTACTTGGCCTGATGACCGCACTTGCAAGCCTGCTTGACCTGCGGCGTCCTGGCTCGTTCTAGCAAGCCTTTCACCCGACGAAGGAAACCGCTATTCCTGTCCGTTTCTGTCCACTTGGACATGCCACGAACAGCACCGACTCCATCGACCTGAAACATCAGGACTTCCAGAGCCTTGCCAGCGTTGTCGCCGGACTTCAGAACATAGGGCGTACCCATTCAGCACCTCCAATCTGTAATGTTCAATACATACCATCATAGCATATTTTCATTAAAAAGTCAAGTCTTTTCCCTAAAATTAGAACAAAACATCTTATACACAGTAAACTTTGTTAAAACATGAGAAAAATTGTATAATTTTAATATATATGACAAGTAAGATGCACGAAAAAGTTGGCCGGTTTCATGGTTTCATGATGCATTTAGATTTGGCTATTCTAACGATGGCAACTCTGCCTTTTTTGTTGATTATCGAAAAGTTTTATCCAAAGCAATCAAGACATCGACTATGGAGGCGCGTAGCAACTTGGATTATTAGATCAATGTTTTCATTAAATGGCGTAACGTTCAAGATCAAGAATTCTCACAATATAAAGAAAGACAAGCCAGTTATTTATGCTTCAAACCATCCCAGTAACATGGATGGTTTTATGTTGATCGCAATTCTCGGTGCTGACACAGTCCTCTTCACTGCTCCCCTCGGTCAATTCCCTAGCGTGCTTCGTCCATGGCTAAGAAAAATGCAAGCAGTAGATGTGCGAAGAGATATTATAGATGACAAGAATTTTCCAGATGCTCACAGCAAGAAACAAGCGATTCGACTCGCAATGAGACATTTAACTGATGGGAACAGTTTAATAGTTTTCCCAGAAGGTCACACCGAACTGCAACACGTTTTGCATTATTTCCATACTGGAGTTGCACGTATCGCAATGGGTAGCCACACCCCCATAGTTCCAGTATCAATAATCAATGCTGACCGAGTATTTCCTGATGGTCATCGTGTATACCCATCCTCTGTACTTGTAAACTTTGGAACTGAAATAACTCCACCAAAGACTATTAAACAAAAAACTTCTTTCCCAAAAACACAAGTACTAAAACTTCGGAAAGAACTTGAAAACAGAATTGTAGAAAATCTACCAACCAGAGAAATCCCAGTTGAATACAAACACAAGTCAAAGAAGGTTGGGGTGTTTATTGATATAGACCGAACACTTTATGCAGGACTGTCACAAAAAGATTTAATCACTTGGCTATTAATGCTCCACAAAATCAAAAGTGAAGAAGCGTTTAGAATTTTTTATTGGTTATTCCTAGAAAAAACACACCAGATGGGGCACCAAGAACTAATGAGAAAATCCTTGTTAACACTGAAGGGATGGGATGTAGCAGAACTGGACAGCTATGTGCACAAATTATTCAAGGAAAAAATGATTAAACGTTTTCAGTATGGACTCTACCCTATTTTGAAAGATCACGCTGAACAAAATCATACAATTGTCTTGGTATCTGAAGTGATTCACCCACTGGCCCAAGAGTTCAAGAAGTTAATAAAAGCTAGAACAAGTTTAGACACATTCCTGGAAACTAATCATCACTGCTATACAGGAGAAACAAGTTGCTTGTGTTATAAAAACGAAAAAGCTCGCCTAGTAGACGAGTTTGCACAAAAAAATAATATTGATTTGAGCAGAAGTTTTGCCTATGCTGACAGCTACTCTGACTTGCCATTTCTATCAAAAGTTAAAAATCCTACAGCCGTTAACCCTGATGATAAATTACTGGACTTCGCAGTTGATCATGACTGGTCAGTTATACTTGACGCTTCCTGATTTTCCTTGTCATACAAAACTGTATAAACATCAATCTCACCTACCCCCTTCGGTGAGACTTTTTTTGCATCAGAAAATTTAAATTTTTGTTTACTCTCCTGAAATGTTTTTTCACAGACTAGAATATCATCAGTATCGGCATGACTTTGCAGTCGACTCGCTAGATTAACAACATGACCCAGCACATCAAACTTACGTAAATCCTTGGAACCAAACTCACCTGTAATAAATGGTCCAGAAGCCACTCCGATTCTTTTCTTGAAGGTATAGCGAGACATAGCAAGTTGCATTTCAATAGCGGCCTGAATAGCTTTTTCTGTGTGATTCCCCTTGGAGTGCAGCCCAAAGATAACTAGAATCCCATCACCCATAAACTTATTAACCCAACCACCGTACTTGGCTATAATTTCACTCATGTTTGTAAAGTATTTTGTCAAAACATCTGAGACTTGTTGTGGTTCTAGGTTGCGACTAAACTCTGTAAAACCTTTCAGGTCTGTAAAAACAACTGTCCCCTGTATTTCCTGAGCAACCAGCTTTCCTTTGACCATCTCTTCGGCTATATGCTGAGGCACAATTGAATACAAAAGCTTGTCAGTCTCCCTCTTCCAGTATTCAGCTTCTTTTTTGGCATCGTTCAATTGTTCTGTTCTCTCAATAACCTTGTCTTCAAGGGTTTCAACATAACCCCTAATAGTTGAAAGTTGACTTTCAATTCCGTCACGATAAGCTTTCTTGCTGGTAAACGATTGAAAAGTAAGTCGATATATTTTTTGTGAAAACTTCAAAGGTTGCCAGGCAACATGATAAATAAAATATGGAGCATTATAGATACGATCTTTCACAAGTTGCACTTTGTCATTCACTTTGTAATCCTTGGAAATCAAAATTCCGACTGTGAAGGTGTCCAATTTGTCTCCTTCTTGAATTTCTCTATACTGGCCAAGGAACATTGGTTCACCGTCAACAAACTCTGAAACCAAAATGACTTCGCGACCAATTATGTCTTCCCGAACATAGAGCATGTTATTTTCAATTTTGATTTCATCACCGCGAACTCCCCCCTTTTTGATTAACAATGATTTTATATCATACTCAAACAAAGGTTCTTTCAACTCAGCTTCTGGAAGATTCCAGATTCTAGGCACGCCACACAAAATCCCACGAATAAATGCGTCGCTAACATAGTCATCGACTGGATCGACATTGTTTTTGAATTTAACTTTGAAGTAACAAGAACTTTTTTCTTCTTTCACAACCAATAAATCTTTTGTCTTGTTGAAAAACTCATTGTAACGACCAACTTGTTTGTATATTTCGACTGGACCAAAAATAACGCTGGCAAAAACTTTTTGCAGATATTTAAAAGCGCCCCATGATTCCAAGGCTTGTGCAGATAAGCCCATTTTGTATGGCGCGTCTTGGTCTTTGAGTAGCTCAATAGCTCTATTCATGATTTCCACGTAGACCTTTAGTGGTATCCAGTTGTGTTCGTCTTTGAGGTACTCGGCTGAATAAGGCAAATTGTCCAACAACAAAGAATCACTCCCTACAATTTGTTGAACGTAGCGAGTTACAATCGTAATATTCCTACAACAGACATTGTTTTCTATATTACTCATATTTACTCTGATTTTACAGCGAAATGACCTTTTAGTCAATATAAAAAAGGACTCCTGCGTGTCAGGTAGCCCCTTGTACTTTCTACATGCTTGGCATGGGAATCTCGGCAGTTGGTGCGGGTTCTGCCCCACTCTCGTCAACCGGTTCCTGCTCGAACCTTTCTGGATGGAGAACATCCCGAGTCTCACCATCTGGATCAGAATAAGCCGTGCAGTTCTGAAGGATGTTGGTGTCAACGTAGTAGGTCAGCTTGTTTCCCCACTCGTCTACGACCGTAACAACGGACAGGTCCGTGACACGACGATCTAGGTAGTTGACTTCCACGACAGACTCGTCGACCTGCTGCACGCAGGACAGAATCTTGGCCTCACTTCCCCAGAAGTTGCCCATTCCACCGACGACGATCAAGCCGTAGTAAATGATGCCGTAGAAAACGACCCCAACGATCGCAATCACGATCATCAACTCGATCAGGGTAAATCCCTTCTGCAAGTTCTTCAATTGCTCCTCCAATTGTTGGTGTCCCGTTAGTAGGACAGAATAATTTACCACGTGACTAAAATTGCGTCAATTCAAAAAGCCCCACTAGACGGGGCTTTTTTATCCTAACTATCTTAGTGTTCAATCAAAGTCAACGCCAACATAAGAGCTATACCGAGAATCAACATAAGTAACTGATACAGGGAATTACACCACTTACACTCTTTGTGGAGTTCTGGGATCAGGTCTGAACCAGCAATATACACAAATCCACCACCGGCAATTGCCAACATAATAACTTCTACTCCCTCAATCTGACCAGCTAGAAGGATGGCAAGTGCTGCACCAACAACGGCCAATAAAGCTGACAAAAAATTAAAGATTAAAGCTGTCTTGGTTTTGAAACCAGCATAGATAAGTACACCGAAGTCTCCAATCTCTTGTGGGATCTCATGTAAGATAACGGCAATAGTTGTAGCTATTCCGACTGGTACACTAACCATAAAACTTGAAGCAATTATTACACCATCAAGTAAGTTGTGAAACCCATCACCTATCAAGTTTGTATACGCCATTGGCTTGATCTTGTGATCATGACTAACGTGATGACAATGGTGCCAATGAATAAACTTTTCGACAATAAAGAAAATCACCAATCCAAGAAGAAAATACAAGCCAATTTGAACAGTGAACCCATGCTCCTCTGTAATATGAGGAATGATGTGAATAAACACATCTCCCAAAAGGGCTCCCACTGAGAAACTGACAAAGTATAGAAGGAAGTGTTCTAATTTATCTTTTTTCCAGATCAAGGTCACAATCCCAACGAGTGAGATCAAACTGACAATAAATACACTTACTAACGAATATATCCAAATCATATTATTTTACTTTTAAATATTTAGCTGCTAACACCGTAGCAATTGGCATAGCTAAAATCAAGCCTATACTACCGGTTAGAGTCCGAACTATCTCAGTTGCAATAATTTCATTATTCAAAACTTGACCAAAGGTTACGGATTGTTCAGTATTACTCACAAAAAGTAATAACAATGGAAGAGCTGCTCCAGCATAGGCTAGAAACAGTGTATTTGTCATTGAACTTATATGATCAACTCCAACGCTCAGGGCTTTCTTGTAAACCTCTGAAAAAGATAAATCTTTTCCTGTTTTTTTGATTTGCTCAACTGTAGAGATCTGACTAATAATCACATCATCCAAAACACCGAGGGTACCGATTATTATTCCAGCCAAAAGTAATCCTTGAAAATTAATTGCTGCCTCTCCGGCTCCGATCAGATAAACTGCATCATCCTGAGCAAGACCTGTCAAGTTTGATATGTTGGTAAAAACAATTGAAACAACACCCGTTATAAACAAGCTGATAACCATACTAATTGAGGCAATGTGGGCCTTGGCTTTCCATCCCCACGTAACATAGACAACCAGACCAAGAATAATTAATGCTCCAATAATACTAATAAACAAGGGGTTGTCGCCTGCCAAGATCCTCGGAAGAATAAACCACATGATAACAACGAAGGATAAGATCAAACTAAGTAATGCTTTGAGTCCTTTTTTCTTTCCAATAATAATTATTAAAGCACAAAAGATAATTGCTAATAAATAGAGCGGTGCGCGTCGAACATAGTCAGATATAAAGTATAGTTTTTCACCGTCTGGGGTTTGTGACTCAGTAATCAACACTCTGTCCCCTTCGGCCGCTTCAATGTTTCGAAATACATCAATCCCATTCAAACCTTGAACCTCAATCTCTTGTCCTTTCCATTCACCTTCCAATCCCTTTATAAGAACTTTTTGTTGGCTACCTTCAGAGCCATCCTCTCTTGTTATCTTTTCTTCCCCCACTACTTTCAAGACGGTAGCTTCAAAAAGTTTATCACCTACATCTTGCGCTTGGGCGAGGGTGGGAAATATAAAAGTTATTAGTAGTAACAATGTTAATATTTTTTTCATAAAAGTTGTTATTTATAAAGGCAGTGTATCAAATGTTGCTCTATGAGTAAATCAAAAAAAAGAGTCCCAAGTAAGACTTGGGCTCTGTCGCAAAAGAGCTTCCTCAAGTTTGAGGATCATCCTGATCATCAATGGCATTGAACACAAAGGCACTCACGACATTCTCGAGAAGATGCTCCGGTGTTTCCTGCTGATTTATGAGAATGTCAGTATTTGACATCCTCGTTTCACAGATACTGCCAGGAATCAGAACCTGAACAATATGGCAAAGATGTTCACAGCACTCTCTCACGGAAAGTCCTGGACCAAAGCAACCTTGGAGACAAACACCCTTGCCTGGCCGAAGAATCACGGAAATGATTCTGAAGTCAGTCTGGATGTCGATCAGGCGGCTGTTTTTCTTTGCCGGAACTATTCCGAGCTGTTCGACAGTGACATAAGAGTCTAGCACTCGGCTCTTGCACACACTGCCAGGAACCAAGACCGTCACCAGATCGCACAAATGAACTAGGCCATCACGTGCAAATACCAGTGGGCCGAAGCTTCCTTCCAGAAGGTATCCACCTTCCGGATTGCTCTTGATAGACGAAAGCCTGAAATCGGTCTTCTTTAACTCAATCATGAATAGGTCTCTTTCCGTCCAAATAGGACGCCTATCTACACCGCCGAAGAACAATGTGTTACTTGGCGATTAGATTTGACCGAACATAGAGATTACGACTCTCTGAAAAAGATCCCTTGGCGTTTGTTCTTGACTGATAGTAACACGCAACTTCTTGCCAAAATCTGACTCACACGTACTTCCCGCTGGAAGCAAACGCACAAGTGCACACAGATCTCTGCATTGTTGAGTGATAGAAATATCTGGAGAAAAGTTCCCCCGAAAATTCACTGAACCATCTGATCTCGGTGTCACCTGAATGACATGAAAACTTGTCTTGATCTCCGAGTTCATAATGAGTTCCTTTCCCACTCCTATGCTTTTTTAAGTAAAAAGAACACTAGCAAATATCATATCACTATAACAAAGTTTTGTCAATATCAAATTCTCTATTTTTGTCTAATTTTACTAATAATAACACCCCCCTCTTGACGTTCTTTCAATCCCATGATTCAATGTATATGTACATTAAATACACAAAACCGTCAGTATTCTAGAAAAAGTAAAACTATTTACTTAATTTAGCGAGTCAGGGATAGTGTAAGCCTGATATTAAGTTGAGTTTGAAATTGGGTCTAGAAAAGGTGGAGGCTGCGTAAGTGGCTTCTCGGCTCCCTCCGTAATCAAAGGGTAACCGATGTTGGAGATCAAAGTCGGTAAAAGTGGCCTAACTATAAATCCCACTGGGATTTTTTTGATTGGCAAAAAAGGTGGCACCGCGAGGTGTTAGTTTGTACTAACTCCCCGTCCTTTGTGAGACACAAATTTTGTGTTTCCCAGAGGACGGGGTTTTTTGTTTGCCTCGTAAGTTCCTAAACAATCCAAAACAGGAGACCGTCATGAACGCAAGCCTAAAACAGTACCAGACGTTTGGCACGTCACAAGTGTATTTCCCAAAACGAGATCACAAAAAGATCTCTCGCATGAAAGGACCAATTACTTTGGTGTCGACTGTCTGTCCTGACTATCCGAATGATGGCAAGACATACACTTTCTTTGGAAAGCTGGGCACCGGTATCAGTCTGACATCTTGGGAACATCTCAACAATGTTCCTGCGCTGATCAAGGAACTGAAGAAACAAGGGATTGAGCCCAACTGGCACATCTTGCTGGCAGACCTACCAGAACTGACTGATGGCCAGACTGAGTTCTTCCACAGAGTAGCTGACAGCAAAGAAGCCTACCTAAACTTGTGTGAGCAGTCGGCCAGAGCTATCCAAGCTGAGGTTGGTAGCAATGCCAAGGTCATGACCTTTTCTGAGTTCTACGGCAATCAAGGCATTGACTACCTGGAAGTTCAGGAAAAAACCTGTGCGATGATCTTGCAGCTGCGAGATGAAGATCGAGCCTTCGATTCCAAGTTCTCAATTTTTCGAAACAAAAGAGTGCGCCTGGCTCAACTCTTCCGTGGGCAGAGACTTAGTAAAGAGGAAATGGATATGGCGGCGGCTCACGGCATGAGTCTGTATGCTACGCATGGCACCCTACTTCGACATATCTTTGATTGCGATCGGTTGGTGGTAGTCAATCATGACACGGCCAATCTTCGCAACTTCTTCCTGTGGAATGTCGTGCCAGGTGGAGCTAAAGTTGAACACATGCAGAACTTTCCTGTTGGGATTCTCGACGGAACTCTGTACTAAACATGTGGGCTACGTAAACTACGTAGCCCCATTTCTAAAAAACTATGATTCAAATAATGAAAATTGGTCACTATGACCCAAAGATAAAAAGCCTTTCAAAATATGAAAGCCTTTGTTTGTTGACTATGCAAAAGAATGATCCTGGAATAATCACAAGTAAACAAAACACTTCTTTGTTTAACAAAAATGAAGAACCAACATTAATAATTAGCTCAACGCAACTTCGAGGCAAGCAAACTGCTACTCTGACGAACTCACTCTTAACCAAACAAGCCAGAATACTTTACACAAACCTGGCTAATGAAATCATTTTTGACATGAGTACTTTTTGTAGCAAGAAACAATATGAAAAACATGGAAGTAATATAGTCAGACAAAAGTTTATCAACTCATTCTCCACAAACAAGCTGATCGAAAAACATCATCAACTTCATAAACGCTTTGAACAGTTAAGGTTAATGTTAAAAACTGAGTCACAGTTCCACAAGAACATATTGATAGTTTCCCACACATTCTTTATTAAACTTTTTATTATATACATAGATCATCCCGACCTATTCACAAAGCCCAATATAACAAGACAATATATCAATCCACAGGCGAGAATTATGCAATTTTATGACAAAACACTGCTTGACAAAACGAAACTTTTGCGATAGTATGTGATTAGTCTTTCAAAAATATTATTCGGAGATCGTCTAATGGTAGGACTCTTGGTTTTGGTCCAAGCAATCGGGGTTCGAATCCCTGTCTCCGAGCCAAATAGGATGAGCAGGTGCGAGAGCATCTGTTTTTCTGTTATTATAGCCAATTTTTAGAAGTTCGGAAGTTGCGTTTAGCTTGGGCATCCATTCGGATAAAAACTCAAAAGCGGGCGTATACTTAATATCAATAGTTCTATCTTCATTTAATTTAATCTCGCTGAAAATACGGTTTAAGAGCGTTCTTCTTTCATCTGTGGTTGCTTTGATACTGTTATACTGTTCTTGAGCTGTAAAGGCTAACTGGTGGATTTCTACGCCTATCTCATAGTAGTTAGTAACCCGTTTTTCTAGCTTTCCCATTTCTACTAAAATTTGTTTTTTCTTCTTTGTATATTCTTTATATTTCTTCTTATAATATTCAACGGATATAATCTCATCAATCTTATCTTCATATATTCGGTCAATCCGATTATCCATTTTATTTAATTCTTTAGTGAGGCTTTCTCTAGTATTTTGAGAATAGTCCTTTTTATCTTTGTTCTTTTCTTTTAGAGCTTTATTTATCCATTCTAAAACATACTTGTTTTTGGGTTTTATTCTTTCTAGTAATTCATTAACCTTATCTTCAACAACTTCCTGTCTTATATAACCTTTTCTTGAACAAGGCTTATAACCTTTACATCTGCCATAATTATGTTTCTTTTGAGTTTCCCAACTAACAAGACAACCACACTCGGCACAAGTAATAAGCCCCTTGAAAAGGTGGAAATGCTTTTTTAGTTGTCCTGCTTTATATTTCCTTTTTAATTTACTTTGAACATCATTAAAAAGAGTTTCAGAAATAATGTGTTTATGCTTGCCGTCGTATTCTTCGCCATTCCAAATAATATAACCACAATAAAAGGGATCGCTAATTAAACGGTGAAGAGTGCTTTTATTTACTTGATTACCGTTTTTGTTTCGTAGTCCCTCGGTATATAAATCTTCAACCAGTCTTTTGATTGTATAATTGCCTGAATTATATAGTTCAAAAGCTTTTTTAATATAAGGCGATATTTTAGGGTCGGGAACATAAATTTTATGTCCTTTCTCGCCAATAACTTTATATCCCAATTTGTGGCCACTAGGTAGCCATCCAGATTCAAGTTTTGCTTTCTGTCCTTTCTTTACTTCTTCACTTAGATTATTTGTATAAAATCTAGCAATAGCGACTTTCATATCCCAAACTAAATTTTCATGAGCTTTTGTGTTTTGGCTAACAATAAAATTTTCTTTAACAAAATGAACTTCTCTTGTTTTGTCGGCAGACACCCAATCACTAATAACAGCCCCGTCTTTTAAATTTCGAGTTAGGCGGTCAATCTTTTCGCAAAGAATCATCTTAATTTTTCTTTTCTTAATATACCTTAACATCTCATTAAAAGTCTTTCGGATTAATTTACCACTGGCAGACTCTGAAATTTTAAAAGTTTTGGATATTACAAAGCCGTTGCGTTCAGCATAAGTGCGAAGCAATTTTTCTTGTGATTCAAGCGAATATCCTTTTTCTTCTTGTTCTTTACTGGATACTCGGCAATATAATATACATCTGTTATCTTTTTCAATTTCCATAGTTATTTTTTTAGATGTTTTGAGTATTTTTTAAAATCTTTTTTACTCATTGGCTTATAAACTGCTTTAATAAGTGAAACTAAAGAAGTGGCCTGTTCTAGTGCTTCGGCTCTTGTGAGCGTATCACCAAACTCTTTTTTATATAGAGTTATAAAACTATCTAGTTGTTCATCTGTAAATTTCATATTTTTTTTATTAATAACAAAAAGGGACGGTCGTAGCTTACCCAACATAAGACTCAAAGAGTATTTTGTCGGTACGAACCGCCCCTTTTTGGGGACAAAAATAAATAATCTCTTTGAGTTATAAATTATGTTGAGTAAGCATATATATATTACCATAATGAGAAATATAATCAATCCTTGTCATATTTTTCTCTAAAGCTAATTTGAGCCATAACATCAAAGGCTTCTACTAAATCGTCGCCAATTCTTGCTGTTTCTTCAAAACTCAATTCAACCCCATATTGGGATTTGATAATTTCTTGTAATTCAATTATGAGTTTTTCACTTATCATATTGGCTTATACATTGACGACCTTTCAAATTTGCCGTGTTTGAAAGGGACAAAATCTAATTTGTATGATTTATATTCAACTTCGCCGACCCACTCGCTCTCAAAACTTTTTTCAAAGACAGGGGCTAAAGTGGAACAAAATTTTTCAATAAATTTCATTCCCCAATATCCTAAAATCTCAACAGGTTCTAATAATGTTTGTGATCGAAAAAATTTCTTTTTGCCAAAAGTTCTTTCGTCAAACATATCTTTACTAAGATATTTACAAACATAAGCTCCGATATTGTCTACATCGGTTAAAGTTTTTATATCAATATTACCTTTTCCCCAAATTTCAGTTATTTCTCGGTAGTGGATAAAAGGCATTTCACAAAGCAAGTGATAGTGAACTGCTCCTCTTTTTTGAAATTCAGGAATAGCAAGATATTTAAAATTAGGATGTTTGTAAGTCATCCTTTTAATAAACTGATTGAATATATAATTTGCTTCTTTCAAGTCAGTGATATTTTTGGCAAAAGTCAAAGTCATAAATTTAGTTAATTGCGGGTTTGAGTTTATCAGTCGTCTTATTTCTGTTCGTGTTCGATTGACTGAATATTGTTGTTTTTTCTTTTTTAATTCTAATTGCTCGAAAGCGTCTAATTGTTTTGGCTCTTTTTGAGATCTCACATTTTCAAAGTCTTTTTTTTCGAAGTCCCGCCAGACGTGTTTTTTATATTTGTAAACTTCAACATGCTTGCCAGATACCACAACCTTGAAGTTGTAGGGATAGGCCATAACAATTTTTCGTTAGATGTGTGGATATAATCAAGATTATAATGTAAGACTCTAATTTGGTTTCAAATTATTCGTGCCAAACAATTTTTTTTGTCGTCGGGCAGACCGACAAAAAAAGATTTTTTGGCTATCCAAATAATTGAGTTAACAAAGATTATGAGTTTTTAATCGTATCAGGGCAATTTATTGTAGCGTCAGCTTTTCCTAAGTAAAGGTAGTATGAAATCTCCACCTTGACTGGGGCAAGCTATCAGACGCTTTAATTTGCCTTGTCTAATACGACAGTAAACGACCTTGTTGTATTAAGATTTAACTTATAGGTCGAATTTAATCATATGGATAAGAAAATCACATCCACATGGAAAGGGTCAGAAAAAACTTCTGATGTAATCCGTAAGCAAATCTTTACCCGTTGGGGCGAAGAGGAAGCAAGCAATTACGATCCTAAAAGTAATTGTTTAACTTTTAACCGTTGGTTAGAAAACGGGTATAAAGTTAAGAAAGGCGAAAAGGCTTTAAAATCCTTTATTGTTATTGAACAAAAGGATAAGAAAGGCGAAGTCGTCCGTAAATATCCGAAAAGTATTAATCTTTTCTATTGTCTTCAAGTTGAGAAAATCAACTAAAAGAACAAGGCAAAAGGGAGTAAGTCCTAAGGGATTTACTCCCTTTTTTGCTGTTTACTTTTTACGGTATTTTGAGTAAGGAGATATCTCGTTTGAGTCGGGAATAAGCCCCGTGTTATTATTTGAGTATTCTTTTTCATATTCTCGGTGATAAAGAAATTCAGGGTATTCAATAAAATTAACGGCTTCATGAGTGTTGTAGCAATTGGCTTTCTTTTTATTGAATAAAAATATTTTACGCTTAACTGCTCGACGTTTCAGATTGTCATCTTTTAAGTCTTGCAATTCAAAATATGAAATCATAAATATTTTACGAAAAACATTTTTAACTTCTGCAAAATGCTGTCCTAAATCTCTTATTCTTTTATCTATGTTTGAGGTATGTTGAACACCCGCCCAAATATCCAAAGGGATAGTTTTACCGTCTTTGTCTTTTTTGACATCGTGTCTATGAGCTGAAAACTTTTGTTTAGCTGACGGGGGCATATCTTGCCATTCACGAGAGTCAAAGTATCCCTGTGCCTCATCAATAAAAATCTGCCCGCCTTTTATTGATAATAGTTCTGGAATTTCTGACCAAAAATATACTTTCCCCAGTTTATCTTTATTTAGTTTTTTTCTTTCTACATAATCAGAAAAATCAAGCTTCCAATTAGCGTAAACATCGTAGCCTTTCAAGAACATATCTAAAGCCTTGTAAGTCATAAACAAAGTTTTACCTGCCCCGGGTTTTCCCGTAATAATAGTTATCATATTAAGGTTTAATAAATGTTACGAATTTAAGTACAAGTGTTATTAGAAACAGTGTCATCTCTACGAATAAAACAAGGAGCAGGATCTTGAACAAAGCGAATATTGGAAATATCAAGTCAATTTTTGCGAAAGTTGGAATCATAGTCGCAAAAGCATTATTGACTGCGGTTATTACTGAACTGCCAGAATCTGCTTCGGGTAAGAGAGAAAAAACTTTAACTAATAATGTTTCAATAAGATTTAACATAATTTTTACTGGTTATCACTAAATAAGTGAGTAATCCTAAACAATACATATACGGCGAAAACAAGCCAAAGGACTGCCACTATAAACGGTCTTATTTTACTAGCAAAATATTTAACTCTGCTATCGCTTGCCGAGAATATCTTAATATCTAAGTCATACTCGCCGTCGGCTGATACAGATTGAAAAGTTATGTCTAAGTCGTCATCATCAGGAGTAGCATAATCACCGTTGAACATTTCATAAAATCCATCGTGAAAAGCAAAATAATAATTAAAAACAATTTTTGTTCTTAACAATTCAACTAAACGAGGAAAGAAAAAATCAAAGTCATCGGGATTATATACAAAGTCCAAATCAGATACATAAATACCGAAAGGAAATTGTCTTGTCATTTCGCCGTCATCTGTTAATTGAACAACATAGTGGAGCGATTGAGTTGATGAAGCTGTTAAACTTACTTCATAATTCCAAGTGTCTGTCATGTCAGATAAGTCTTCATTGTGATAACTGCCATTTAGCAAATTACCGTCCGAATCATATTGCTTAATGTTAAAGTTTAAATTGCTAAGTGTAGATGAGGCTGGATAAACAAAACCAAAAGTAAATAAGCTTGAAGTTGAATCTGCTGGTAAAGTTAAAGCAGTGTCAAAAACTGGTGATTTGATTTTTATGTCGTAGTCATTATAGTAATCAAAATTGAAATACCAGTCGTCGGGATAGCCCTCAATAACTTCAATACCTGAAACAGTGATAAAATCCATTAAGTCGTCATAGTCCACACAATCGCCCGAAACACTATCAATCTCTCGGGCGATTATTCTGTCAGTTAATCCGCTTTTGTAAAATTGACCAGAGAAAGTCCCGTCTGAACAAGCGACGGTATATTCTATATCGTCAAAGCCTAAACAATCACTAGTAAATCCGATTTTGTTTGATCCGTCTGTTGGACAAACACCCTCAATAGTAATCCAAGAGTCATCAATTACAACTTCGTCCATTTCGGGCGATGTTATATGAAGTCCCTCTAAAACATAATTGAATACAATATCATCATAGAATAAATGAGTTGCGTATCCGTCAGGAATATTAATATACATTCTGTTAGGATATTCATAATTCATTTGAACCCAATCAGTCCAAGTGCCGTCTTGATATCTCATTCTTACATTAGTTCCGTCTGATTCCCACTCAACATGTTTATAGTCATATCCAGTTTCAGCAGTTACATAAGCTGAACCATAGCTTGTTTGTAATATAAATCGTAAACTACCAGAAATTTGATGAGTAATTTTGAATGATTCTGTTGTTTCAGAACTACTGGCATCAAAATATTTGTACTCAATAGGAGCGACACCGTGATTACGATTATAGAATGAGCCATATGTAGCACTTCCGTCTAAATCTAAGGTTAAATCATTATTAATTCCGTTTGGTTTCCATAAACTATTCGGAATAGACACAGATAAAGATTCAATAGTTTCAATTACCCAATTCGAACAAGTCCAATTAGACTCATTATCCATAGCATAGTTATCAGAATACGATTCAAAGTTTTCTTCAAAGTCATAAGCAAAACAAGGGGTACAAACAAAGAAAAATAATAATGATGTAATAAATAATTTTAATTTCATAATAGTATAAGCTAGAAGCGGGGGCTTTGCTTTAAGTAGTAGCAAGCCCCCGCATGTTTTATCTCATGAAGCGTCTAGCTAAACGCCATACAAAGCCGATTGAGAAGATAATCACACCTACAATTACAATGTTTGCGATGTTAGTGGTTATTACACCAACAACATTTTCTTTCATTGTGTCTACTACAGTTGCAGTAGTTGAGGCGACATCTGCATCAACGGCGGCGAAAGCGTTTGAGCCAGCTAACACACCGCCTGCAATTGCAAGTGATAGGGCTGTTAGCCTTGCTTTACTTCCTGTGATAAAGCCTTTGATCTTAGTCATCATAGTTTTACTGATTAATTTTTTTAACGAATAAAATTAGTACGCCGACCACTGTCCCGATTATCAAACCGAGTACAATCGCTTTAGCAAAGACAGTTCCTATTAATAAGAAATCATCTAGGTAGCACGAATTGTTTAGTAAAATATAATTAGAACACATACTATTTGCCCGACATTATCGCTAAAAAAATACTCAAAACTACGAATAGAACAAGTGGGAAAACTAGGCTTAATCCTAATCCAGCAAATATGTTATTAATTAGTCCTGCCATAGAGTTAGGATTTAAAAATAATTAAAAGGATTATTAACGCTAACAGTCCGAAAACAACTGCGAATGAAACTGTGAGCAATTGGCTGAAAAAATTTATTAAGTCCAATGCTTCATCAGTCAAAGTGTAGGTAGTTGTTGCTGTTGTTAGAAAATCCATAACTATTTTTTATTAGGGATATAGTAATCCACAAAAGCCCGTTTTCTTTTTTTGTCTACGATGTAATAAGGAAAGATTGCGACATCCAAAGTTATAGTTTCACCCTGTTTTACAGTTTTAAAGTCTACATCCGCAATGTTTACTTTAATCGGGTAGATACTACCCTCGGGTTCTATAACCAAAGTTTTACTTTTTCCTGGTGTCCCGTCTTTACGAGTGAACTCCCTTATTTCCTCTTGTTTGAGGATACCTGTTAATTTGAACATAATTTTTGGCTTCTTGATTTATTAATTTCACAATCGACCTTTAGTTTTGTGAGTATGCTTGTAGTCTATAAAAACCGTTTACACAAAAGTTACGGGAGCGTTTTTGTGTAAAACAAAAAATCCCTTTAGTTAAGGGATTTTTGAGCTATATTTTATGTGTAAATTAAAGGTATTTTCTATTTACTTTTATTCTACCTTTTGTGCCAGAATTAAATTTTAAAAATTGTTTTATATGTTTATGTTGTTTAATTACTTTTTCATTTATTACTTCGCAAGTTCTAGTATATTTACGCCAATTATTCTTACGAGATTTATAATCTAATTCACCAAATTCATCCTCGGCAATTTCAGAATAATAGAAATCATCTTTCAAATTATCTTTATTATCTATAAAAATATATTTTAATATTTTATGAGCGTTCGTAACTTTGGACTGTTTACCAATCAATATTTTATTGCCTTTAACATATAAAATACTTTTTTCAGTGTCAAAATATGTTAAATTTTCTTTATCTTCACAACAAAAAAAGCACTCCTGATCTAATCTGTCAAAAACCTCACTATTAACTACCTTAAAAGATAGTTCAAGCATTTGCCTTGAATAAGGTTTTGAAAAAAGATTACAGAGTGCAGTAAACTCTTTTTTATCTTTAATACGGCAATTTTTAATGTTTTTCATTTTGCCGTATATAATTTCTAAATTACCATAGTAAACCCAAAATTCACGAGAAAAGAGAGCTTGTCCTTTAACATTCAAAAACTTCTTTTCATCTAAACAATCCTCGGGTTCACCGATGACTTTTGCTGTATCATCAAATATTGATTGTAAAATATTTTTTATTAAAGGATCTGAATTTAGATAGCGGATATATTTGTAAACAATAACAAACCTTTGAAAAAGGTTTCTTTCTATGGAAAAAAGGCGAGCGAATTCATCCATTTTTTCTTTGATTTTATGGGCATATTCTCGCATGTTAATCTAAATTGAGGAATCATAGCTAATATTTATATTATACTTGATTTTGGAAGCGGAGGCAATTTTATCTAAATTGGGGTAAATTTGGACAAAATAGTTTAAAAAGAGTAAAATATAGTTATAAAATTATAATAAAATTGAAATATGAATAAAGAAAAAGAACGATCAGAACTACATCGAACTATTTGGCAAATTGCTAATAATTTAAGAGGTAGTATTGATGGATGGGATTTTAAACAGTATGTTTTAGGTATGCTTTTTTATCGTTTTATCAGTGAGAATTTAACAAAATATATAAATGACGAAGAACATAGAGCAGGTAAAAAAGAATTTGATTATACAAAACTTTCTGATAAAGATGCTGAATTTGGTCGAGTTGATACTGTCAAAGAAAAAGGATTCTACATTTTACCAAGTGAACTTTTTGTAAATATTACAAAAAACGCTCGAAATAATGCTAATTTGAATGAAACTCTCGCCAGTATTTTCAAAAACATAGAAAACTCAGCAAAAGGAACAGAAAGCGAAGATGATCTAAAAGGATTATTTGATGATTTAGATGTTAATTCTAATAAATTAGGAAGCACAGTAGAAAAAAGAAATAAACAATTAGCAAAGCTACTTGAATCTATTGGCGAGCTTAACCTTGGAAAATATACGGATAATACTATTGATGCTTTTGGCGATGCCTATGAGTATTTAATGGCAATGTATGCTAGTAATGCAGGAAAATCAGGAGGAGAATTTTATACCCCTCAAGAAGTAAGTGAGCTTTTAGCGGAGATTACAACCGTTGGAAAAACAGAAGTAAACAAAGTATATGATCCTGCTTGTGGGTCTGGTTCTTTGCTTCTTAAATTTGCAAAAGTTCTGGGTAAAGAAAATGTAAGACAAGGTTTTTATGGGCAAGAAATTAATTTAACGACCTACAATCTTTGTCGTATTAATATGTTTTTACATGATGTAAATTATGAAAAATTTGATATAGGTCATGGTGATACCTTAACTGATCCTAAGCATTGGGATGATGAACCTTTTGATGCTATTGTTTCAAATCCTCCATATTCAATTAAATGGGATGGAGACGCAAACCCTATTTTAATAAATGATCCTCGTTTTTCTCCTGCTGGAGTTTTAGCACCAAAAAGTAAGGCAGATCTTGCTTTTACTATGCATATGCTTTCTTGGCTTTCCACCAGTGGGACAGCTTCAATAGTTGAATTTCCAGGGGTTTTGTATCGTGGTGGAGCGGAACAGAAGATTAGAAAATATTTAGTTGATAATAATTATATTGATACGGTTATACAGCTACCACCTGATTTATTTTTTGGTACAACTATCGCAACTTGTATTATTGTTTTGAAAAAAAGTAAAAATGATAACAAAACGCTTTTTATTGATGCTTCGGCGGAGTTTGTTCGTGGTGGCAATAAGAATAAACTAAGTGATGAAAACAGAAAAAAGATTTTAGATGTGTTTACAGAGCGTAAAGATATAGAATATTTTTCTAAACTTATTGATAATAAAGATATTGCTGAGAATGATTATAATATCGCAATTTCTAGCTATGTGAAAAAAGAAGACACTAGGGAAATTATAAACATTGAAGAACTTAATAAAAATATTGAGAAAATTGTAGCAAAACAGAATGAACTTAGAACATCTATTGATGAAATTGTTGTTGATATTGAAAAGAATAATTAAAAAATTATGTATATATCAAAAATTAAACTTCATAATTTTAAAGGATTTAAGGGGTATCACGAAATAGCTTTTGATAAAGGTATTAATTTTTTTGTTGGAGATAATAATTGTGGTAAATCATCAGTTTTTGAAGCTGTTGATTTTATACGTTCAAAAAAGGATAGAGATGAAGTTATTACTAAAACAGAGATTGAAGGGGATAGCTTTGTTTCTGTTGAAATTGAATTTAAAGGTTCGGATATCGAAGCACTTATTGAAATAGATTCTCTTAAAAAATATAAATCTTCTCTTATTGATGCGGGTGATGAAAAGAGTTTAAGAGTGATGCGTTCTAGTGAAGAGAGTGAAATTATGCAAGATGGCAAAATAAAGAAACTTAATATTAAAAATGTTCGTGTTTTTAACCAAACATCAAATCAATTTGAAAATCCAACAGGGATAGATAATACGATTACAGCACTTTTTGATGCACAATTTGTTTGGGCTGATACAAATTCGGGTGATATTTCTGATTTTTCAAAAACAAAAATTAGCGGAAAGATCATTAATGTTGTAACAAAGGATTTTATTAATTCACCTACTTGGGATACTTTTAAAACTACGCATAAGGAAACTTTTGAAGAGGGAGAAAATAGTTTAGCTAAAACTTTAGAGCCAGTTGAGCAAAAAATACAAGGTATTTTATCTGAACAATATGGAGATACAGAGGTAAGGTTTAGTTTTTCTTTACCTGAAATTGAAAGTTTTTTTAAAACAGGTAATATTGCCTTGTCTGAAGACGGTATCGAAACAAAGAGTTCTGAAAAAGGCACAGGAATGCAACGAGCCTTAGCACTAGCACTTATCCAAGTATACGCTGATATTTCATTATCAAGCGAAGATGAAGTTTCTAAGCCAATATTATTTTTTATTGATGAACCAGAAACTTTTTTACACCCACAAGCTCAAAATAAATTACTTGATGCACTTGAAAAAATATCTGAAAAATCACAAATTTTTATAATTACACACTCGCCATATTTATTAAAAAAATACAAAAAAGAGACTCATTCAATGAATATATTTTCAAAAGAATCAGGTTTAAATAAAATTGAAGAGGGAGAAGAATTTGACCTTTTTGGAACATCAAGTCCTACATGGGGTGAAATAAATTATTATGCTTTTGGAGTTTTATCTGTTGAATTTCACAATGAGCTTTATGGATTTATACAAGCAAAAGCTATTCTAGGAGATGAAAAACATTGTAAGTCAAAAGATTTTGATGAATATCTTTTTAATGAGAGTTGTGAAATTATTAAAATAGACCAAAAATATAAACATTTAAAACCAGATAATTCTGTAATTGAATATGATACTACTTTGCCTACTAAAATCAGAAACATCATTCATCATCCTGAAAATACAAATAATACAAATTTTACAGACGAAGAACTTAAGGTTTCTATTGAATCCTTAATCACATTATTAATATGAAAAAAAAAATAAATATAATTGAAAAGCTAATTGATGAACTTTGCTCTGAGGGGGTGGAATTTAAGGAGTTGGGAGAACTCGGTAATCTTTATGGTGGTTTGACAGGAAAAAGCAAAGATGATTTTAGTAATGGCAATGCAAAATTTATCACTTACATGAATATTTTTTCTAATATTGCTGTTGATGTTGATGTAGCTATTTTTGTTAAAATGGAGACAAATGAAAAGCAAAATAAAATTCAATATGGAGATGTTCTGTTTACAGGCTCCTCAGAAACCCCTGATGAATGTGGAATGTCATCAGTTTTAACAAAAAAAATTGATGAACCATTATACTTAAATAGTTTTTGTTTTGGATTTCGTTTTAACGACCATAATCTATTATTACCTGAGTTTTCTAAATATTTATTTAGAGATGAAAAAGTTAGAAAGCAAATTGCAAAAACTGCAAGCGGGGTAACGAGATTTAATATTTCAAAAAAACGTTTTGCAAAAATTAAAATCCCCATCCCACCCCTCCCGCTCCAAGAAGCGATTGTAAAAGTACTTGATACTTTTACAGAGCTGGAAGCAGAGCTGGAAGCAGAGCTGGAAGCAAGAAAGAAGCAGTATGAATATTATAGAGATAAGGCGTTGACGTTTGATGAAGTAAAAGTTCCATTTTCAGATCTTGGTGATGTTTATGGTTTTCAATATGGAATGGGTAATACCATTCCTAAAACAGGTGGTAATTTTCCTGTCTATGGAAGCAATGGAATCGTGGGAACTCATCATGAATATAACAGCGAGGATTCTCCAGTGATTGGACATATTGGAGCTTATGCGGGAATAGTCAATTGGGGAACAGGAAAACATTTTGTTACTTATAACGGTGTAATTTGTAACCTAAAAAATGGAATAGATGCAAGATTTGGGTATCATTTACTGAAAAAACAAAATTTAATAGAAATTGCAAAAAGTAGTTCTCATCCATTTGTTTCTTATGGGAAACTAAAGAGTGTTCAAGTGCAAGTTCCAGATATTAATATACAAAAGGAAATTGGAAAATTATTAGATAAATTTGATGCACTTGTAAATGATATTTCAATTGGTTTACCTGCTGAATTAAAGGCTCGTAGGCAACAATATGAATATTACCGAGAGAAACTATTAACTTTTAAAGAAAAAACATTAAGTAAAAAATAATATGGTGGATAATAAAGATTATAATTTAGTAGCTCAAAACTCTCAAAGCACCGTTGTTGCTAAATTTAAGCCGTCCAAAAAACGGGCTGAACATTATCAAAGTGAAGATGCTCTTGAGAAAGAATTTATCAAACAACTTCAATCTCAAGCTTATGAATATCTAAAAATAACAAAAGAAGAAGATTTGGTTTTGAATTTGCGAAAGCAGTTAGAAAAATTAAATGAATATCAATTTACAGATAATGAATGGGATAATTTTTTCAAGAGCGAACTTGCTAATCCGAATCAAAGTATTGCAGAAAAAACAACTACTATACAAGAAGATTACAGAAAAATATTAGATCTAGATGATGGTAATTGGAAGACTATTGATTTAATAGACAAGAAAAATATTCACAACAATAGTCTTCAAGTAATAAATCAATATGCAACAGAAGACGGACAACGAGCTAATCGTTACGATGTTACTGTTCTTGTGAATGGTTTACCTTTAGTACATGTTGAACTTAAAAGAAGAGGGGTAGCTATACAAGAAGCATTTAATCAAATCAATCGTTATCAGAGAGAAAGTTTTTGGGCATCAAGCGGACTTTTTGAGTATGTTCAATTATTTGTTATTTCTAACGGAACACATACAAAGTATTATAGTAATACCACTCGCTTTGAACATATAAATGAAATACAAAAAGGATCTAAAAAGAAAGGGAAAAAATCAAGTAATAGTTTTGAGTTTACAAGCTGGTGGGCTGATTACACAAATAAACCAATTATTGATTTGATAGATTTTTCTAAAACATTTTTTGCTAAACACTCGATTTTAAACATTCTTACAAAATATTGTGTATTTACAACAGATAAACAGCTTTTAGTGATGCGTCCATATCAAATTGTGGCTACTGAACAAATTTTAAGCAGAATAGAGGTAAGCACAAATTATAAACATCTCGGTACAATAAAAGCAGGAGGTTATATTTGGCACACAACAGGCTCAGGAAAAACTCTAACTAGTTTTAAAACAGCACAATTAGCAAGTAATTTATCAGATGTTGATAAGGTGTTATTTATTGTTGACAGAAAAGATTTAGATTATCAAACAATGAAAGAATACGATAAATTTGAAAAAGGATCTGCAAATAGCAATACTAGTACAGCAAAATTGCAAAAACAATTAGAAGACCCGAATGCTCGTATTATTATTACCACAATTCAAAAATTAGATAGATTTATTGCAAAAAACAAAGGACATAATATTTTTAATGGACATATTGTTTTAATTTTTGATGAATGTCATCGCTCTCAATTTGGCGATATGCATTCAGCAATTACAAAAGCATTTAATAAATATCATCTGTTTGGGTTTACAGGAACTCCTATTTTTGCCGTTAATTCTTCATCTGGCGGACGAGTAGATTTAAAAACTACAGAACAAGCTTTTGGAGATAAATTACATACTTATACCATTGTAGACGCTATTGCTGATAAAAATGTTTTGCCTTTCAAGGTAGATTATATTTCTACAATGAAAGAGGCAGAAAATATTGAAGATAAAGATGTAAAAAGTATTGATAGAGAAAAAGCACTAGCTGATCCAAAGCGCCTAAAAAACATTGTGGGGTATATTCGTGAACATTTTGATCAAAAAACTAAAAGAAATAGTTTTTATAAACTTAAAGATAGACGACTTGCAGGGTTTAATTCTGTTTTTGCCGTTTCTTCTATTGATATAGCGAAAAAGTATTATACAGAATTTAAAAAGCAACTTTCAGGATTGCCAAGTGATAAACAGCTTAAAGTAGCCACTATTTTTAGTTTTGGAGTAAATGAAGAAGAAATGGATGGAATAATAGATGAAAATCCTGAAGATACAAGCGGGCTTGATGCAAGTTCAAGAGATTTTTTAGAAGATGCTATTAAGGACTATAATAAAATGTTTGGAACTTCTTATAACACTTCATCTGAAAAGTTTCAAAATTATTATAAAGATGTTAGTGAGCGAGTAAAAAATAGAGAAGTGGATATTCTTATTGTGGTTAATATGTTTTTAACTGGGTTTGATGCCATTACATTAAATACCCTTTGGGTAGACAAGAATTTAAGATTACATGGCTTGCTTCAAGCGTATTCTAGAACAAATCGTATTTTAAACAGCATAAAAACTTTTGGAAATATTGTTTGTTTTCGTAATTTAGAAAAAGCAACTAATGAATCTATCTCGCTTTTTGGAGATAAGGGAGCAAGCGGTATTGTTTTATTAAAATCTTATAATGAATATTATAAAGGATATAAAGATGGTGATAAGGATATACGAGGGTATAAAAGTTTAGTTGAAGAATTACAAGAAAAATTTCCTATAGGTGAAAGAATATTAGGTGAACAAAATCAAAAAGATTTTATTAGACTTTATGGAGGGTTTTTACGTATTCGTAATATTTTAACTACTTTTGATGAATTTGCAGGAAATGAAATTTTTACTGAAAGAGATGTTCAGGATTATCATAGTATGTATATTGACCTTTACAATGAGTTTAGAAAAGGCGAAGATAGTGAAAAAGAAAATATTAATGATGATATTGTTTTTGAAATGGAGCTTATCAAACAGATAGAAATTAATATTGATTATATTTTGCAACTTATTAAGCAATATCACGATGGGCATACAAAAGATAAAGAAATTTTGCTTGATATTAATAAGGCAATAGATTCAAGTGTTGAACTTCGTAATAAGAAAGACCTTATTGAACAATTTATTGCCTCCCTTGAAATAAAATCTAAAGTTGATGAAGATTGGCAAAAATTTGTAGAGAAAAAGAAAGTTGAAGAACTTAAGCAAATAATTAAAAAAGAAAATCTTGATTACGATGAAACTTATAAATTTATAAAAAATGCTTTCAGAGATGGAAATATTTCAAGAACTGGAACGGCTATAACTAAGATTTTACCACCTATTTCAATGTTTAGACCGGATGGTGCAAGAGCTAAAAAACGTGAAACTGTTCTTGAAAAATTAACTAAATTTTTCGAAAGATTTTTTGATATTTCAAGTAATAAAATATAACTAAATTTAAAATTATGAAAGATATTATATGTCCACATTGTAAAAAGACCTTTAAGGTAGATGAGGCAGGTTTTGCGGATATTCTTAAGCAGGTTAGAGATGGTCAATTTGAACAAGAACTGCATGAAAGATTAGAAATCGCGGAAAAAGAAAAAGAAAGTGCTGTTAAACTTGCTGAATCTAATCTTAAAAACACATTACAAGAGAAGCTTACAGAAAAAGAAAAGGAAATAATTGAGTTAAAGTCTGAAAAAAATATTGAACTGTCTCAAACTTTAGCTAAAAAAGAATCTGAAATTGCTGAAATGAAATCAAAAATAAATAATGCAGAGACTGAGAAAAAACTCGCTGTAACTGAAGCTGTAAACACTGTTGAAAAAGAACGAGATGATTTAAAAAACAAAGTCCAAAATAAAGAGCAAGAAATACAAATTCGAGAAGCTTCCTTAAAAGATAAGTATGAAAATGAATTAAAATCAAAAGATGAAATGATTGAACGTTATAAGGATATGAAATTGAAGCTTAGCACTAAAATGCTTGGCGAGACTTTGGAGCAACATTGTGAAACTGAATTTAACAAGCTTCGTGCAACTGGTTTTCAAAATGCATATTTTGAAAAAGATAATGATGCAAAAACTGGAAGTAAAGGTGATTATATATATCGAGAAACCGATGAAGATGATAATGAAATTATCTCTATAATGTTTGAAATGAAAAATGAGGGTGATGAAACTGCGACAAAGAAAAAAAATGAAGACTTTTTGAGTGAGCTTGATAAAGATCGTAGAGAAAAGAAATGTGAATACGCTGTTCTTGTTACATTATTAGAAGCTGATAATGAACTATATAACACAGGTATTGTTGATGTTTCTCATAAATACTCTAAAATGTATGTAGTCCGTCCACAATTTTTTATTCCTATAATATCATTATTAAGAAATGCAGGAATGAGTGCTATGAAATATAAATCAGAATTAGCAATAGTAAAGACACAAAATATTGATGTAACTAATTTTGAAAATCAACTTAACGACTTTCGAGATTCATTTGGTCGTAATTATCGTTTAGCTTCTGAAAAATTTGCAACCGCTATTGATAGCATTGATAAATCTATTACCCAATTACAAAAAACAAAAGAAAATCTTTTGCGATCCGAAGATAATTTAAGAATCGCTAATAATAAAGCGGATGAGTTAACAGTTAAGAAGTTAACACGTGGGAATTCTACTATGCAGTCTAAATTTGATGAGCTTCCCGATAGTGATAAAAATATTGAAAAAAGCAAAGAAGTTTAGATTTTGAGTATTTACAAATTATGAATTTGAATATATTTTGATTCTGCCAAAAAAGTTCGGAAGCTGTCCCTGTATGCGAGCCATAAAAAAACGATGAGCTTTATGTTCGTCGTTTTTTTTATTCTAAATTGTCATCAACTCTTATTGCGGGCTCACACTATCTTTCTTCTCTACTTGAACAGTAATCGTCTTTGGTGACTCTGTACTTTCACTGTTGATTGTGAAATCAAATGTTTGTGATTTATATTCAGTCTCTACTTCGTTAGCTTTTATAACTGGATGGACAAGTACTCTATACTCCCCTAGCGGAACATTATTGAAAACCAACATACTACCATTTGGGAATTTTCGGATCTGTTTGCCAGTACCAATTTCTTCAAAGGCAATTGTAAAAGTATCGTAAACTTCATTTCCCTCTGCATCCTTTACAACAAACTGAACGGTTTGGCCTGTAACCTGATATTGAGGATATGTTGGAGTCTGTTCTTTTCCAACAATTTCTTCACTCACCTTTTTCTCAGCCATAATTGTTATAGTTCTTACTCCTTTATTAACATTTCCATCAATAACTACAGGAATTGATTGTGACTTGTATTCAGAACCTAAAATACCATCCTTGCTTACTGGAGTTACAAGTACATTATATTCTCCAGCTGGTACATAATCAAAAACCAACATCGCTCCGTGCGGGAATTTTCTAATCTGTTTGCCAGTTTCTACTTCTTCAAAGGAAATTGTAAATAAATCATACAGTTCAGCACCTAAACTATCTTTAATAATAAACTGAACCTTTTCACCTTTGGGTACCATAGAGACCTCTGTTTCTTCTTTATCATTGGTCAAAGATTCCTCTACTACGTCGACAGTTTTTGCATCTGACTTATCTTGTGGTTCCTTTACTTCTTCCGTAACAGTTTCCGTTTGATCGACAACCACAACCTCTTCAGCAGAGACACTTTCTTCCACTAAATCATTATTAGAATCAGTCGCGACAGTGCAGCCTGCTGCAAACAAAACACAACATAAAATGATTCCTATTCTTGAGTACATAAAGTTTGTTTATTATAAATTGATCAAACTATATAATTCATGGTCGCTTTTGTCAATCTCTCTTCACGAAACCATCCTCAACTCTTGACAAAAATAATAAACTAGGTTATTGTGAGATTTGAATGCATCTCTAGAGATGAGCCAGGAAAAAATGGTGAGCAGTTGTTCGCCATTTTTTCTTAGATTAAAGGGCAAAACTATTGATTTTAATAGCTGACAGGCCTATACTAAAATTAGACAATCACTTAAAATAATTATAATTCTATGGGAAATTTTAATCGAGACAATAGATCATCAAATAGAGACGGTGGTAGCCGATTTGGTGGTGGTAGAGATTCAGGCAGATCACAGATGCACAAGGCTGTTTGTGATGAATGTGGCAAGAACTGTGAAGTTCCATTCAGACCAACAGGTGAAAAACCTATTTACTGTAGTGAATGTTTTGGAAGCAAGAGAGACTCTGGAGGTAGAGACTCTGGTCGAAGAGACTATGGTGGAGGTAGAGACTCTGGTCGAAGAGACTATGGTGGAGGTAGAGACTCTGGTGGAGGTAGAGACAGAGACAGAGAAAGAACAATGTACATCGCAGTTTGTGACAAATGTAAAGAAAAATGTGAAGTACCATTTAGACCATCAAAGGATAAACCAATTTTTTGCCAAGACTGTTTCAACAAAGAAGACAGAGGTGGTAGAAGTTCAAATAGTTCTGGAAGACAGATGGCAGAACTTAATGAGAAACTTGATAAAATCATTGAGTTGCTTAGTCCAAAGAAAGCAAAGAAGGTAGAAAAAGAAGCTGCTCCAAAGGAAAAAGTTACGGAAGAGAAGGTAGAAGAAAAAAAAGTAACTGAAACCAAGAAAGCTGCTCCAAAGAAAGCAGCAGCCAAGAAAAAAGCTGCTCCAAAGAAAACTGCCGCAAAGAAGAAAGCTGCTCCAAAGAAAAAAATAGCTGCTAAGAAAACAAAATAATATACTTCTTATAAAACAGCCCTCAGTGGGCTGTTTTTTTGTTACTAATTTTGAGATAAAGATAGCCTCTTCCAATTATTTTCAGATCTGTTAATATAATAAATGCCCTCATCTCCCACGCCCAACCAAAGGGTGGAAAGGAAAAGATTTTGGATGAGGTAAAACTGTTTGATGGATACCCTGTCGGACTTCAAACCCGAGCAGTACGAGAGTATTGCGAGACACTGGAGTTTCGACCCGGCCAACCGATCTTGATCAAGGAGGACCATACCAGAGAAATCTGCATCGTCATCTCAGGTCGAGCGGTAGCCAAAATCTCACCAGAGCTAAACCTGACGTTTGAGGCTGGTGACTTCTTCGGCGAGCTGAGTTTCATTGACGCCGAGCCACGATCGATTCGTGTGCTGGCGGACAAAGACTCAGACAAGCCGACCGTTATCGCGTTATTGTCACGGGTGGCCCTAGCGACCATCAGCAAAAAGGACCAGAAATTGGCTATGGCCATTCTGAACAACCTGCTGAAGTGTATGGCCATGAAGGTCCGAGAAGGCAACAAGGTTGTTCAAGGCATCAGCCGAGAGCACCAGCTGGCAATTGCCAGTGAAACGCCTGGTTTCTGGGATCGCCTGACGATCATGTTTAGATAAAACACATAGGTCGATTTCACTCTGAAATCGACCTTTCTATTAAACACCTTGATTTTTATCTAAAATTAGGTATAATACTTGTATGAAAAAATTCAAAATTATCATATTAATCATCTTAATAGTACTTGGTGGCTGGTGGGCCACTGAACAAATTTTGGTTACCCAAGCTGAAAAGGAGATGAAACAAGCAGAAAAACAAAGAGATCTACAAATCGAAACTATATTGAGTGAAAGAAAATTGAAAGACTTGAGCGGTGATGATGATCCCTTTGAAGAAAGAGATTCAATCAAGGTTTTGCTAATTGGGATTGATTCACGTGCTGGAGATACGAATGGACACTGTGATGCAATTCAACTAATTGAAATAAATAAAAAATACAGCAAGATAAATATTACAGCTGTACCTCGTGGTACTTATGCTCCCCTGCCAGGAACTGGCCACCTACCAACAGACTATTACGTTTCAAACTCTTGTGGTGTTGTAGGAATTGAATATGGCATTGAACAAATAGAAAGAATACTTGGACAAAAAGCTGACTACTTGGTCTTTGTCGGATTTTCAGAAGCTGTAGGAATATTTCGTGAACTTGGATTGCCAACAACTGAAACGCTTCAATGGCTTAGAAATAGACAGAGCTTTGCTATTGGTGAACCACAGAGAGCAAAGAATCATTCAACCTTTATAAAACAGATGCTTCTGAAGTATTCAAAGGACAACAGCTCAACATTTGATGCCACTTGGCAGTATGTAATTTACAAAATGTTAAAAACTGATCTATCTTTTCCAGCGGTTCGAGAAGTAATTAAAGTTGTTGATGAAATGAACCTAGAAAAAGAAAACTGGAGAATCAATTTGTACATGCGACCAGCCTTTGAAGTTGCAGATATACCCTTTGATGAAGAAAACTTAACTGAACAGCTTCACAAATTGATTGACCCTATCGCCCACTTGCTGCCTGAAGCTGATTATAGTGATGAAACAAAAGAAGAAACTCAAAAACGACTACAAGATATAGTGAGTAGTAGTCTAGCTGAACCTGAATTTGCAAATTGGGCCTGGGACAACCACTTCTGGTTGCAAATTGAAGATGAAGAGACCAGACAGGATCTACATTTTGAATTAATAAAGCAAAGAGTACTCAACGCTGAGACTCTGGAAGAAAAAGAAGCCCTTATCTCAGAGTATATTTTGGAAATGGAAAACCGAGATCAGAAGAAATGGGAAGACAAAGGAAGAGACCTCCTAAAACAACTAATCGACTAAATAAAAAAACGCTCTTATGAGCGTTTTTTGAATATTTAAGAGATACTTATAATCTTGAACTTCGAAGTGCGATTATTGAGTGGTATTTCTACTTCAGCACCAACCTTCTCTCCGAGCAGAGCTTCACCAATTGGAGAATTTCGAGAAATAACACCTTGGCCTGGATTTGTTTCAGAAGAACCAAGAATCTTGAACGTTTTTTGACGACCATTCAAGTCAACAACAACTGTATGCCCAACCTGAACATAATCTGTGTTTAAATTGGCCTGTACAATATTGGAATGTTTCAATGTATCTTCAAGCTCAAGAATACGATAGTTGATACTTCTCAATCTACCCTTGGCCATCTGGTAAGCTGCGTTTTCTGAAAAATCACCCATTTCAGCGAGACGTGCAACTTCTTGTGCTGCGGCTGGTCTCTGACTCAAAAGTCTAGCCAACTTGGCTTTGTGTTCATCAAACTTCGCCTGTGTAATCAGTGGATCACGTAGAGCCGGTGGTTTTTGATTGGCATGCCTTTTAGGTTCTCTCATATAATGAAATAATAAAGTAATTTGTTCATTAAAGCAACTGATTGACAGACATGGCTAAATTTAGTAAAATTGAGACATAAATATCTTTTCATTTATGGACATCCAATTTACAGCTGACAAAAGCTTTACTAACCTATTGTACACTCTAAACAAGTCTCTGGTGGTAACCGCTGATAGATTGAATGAACTTGTCTTCATCAAACCTCAGACTCCTGATGAATTGACATCTTATACTCACGAAAGTATCCGAACAAAAAGTATTGCAATCAAAGAAAGTCATTTCGCAATAGCAACTGATGCTCATTTTGATATTTATAAAACCGCAAGAAAGACCGATACTGATATTTTTTATCAATTAAAGTCCTCCCACACAACTGGTGACCTAGACATTCACGGGATGTCCTGGAAAACTGGCAAACTGTATTTTATTAACACACTATACTCTGCACTTTGTACACTTGATCCAATGGAGCCAAACAACTTTGTAAAAGTTTGGCATCCTGCATATATAAACAAAACAAGTGGCACTGACCAAACGCACTTGAACGGCTTTGCGATTGATGATGGTGTTGTTAAGTATGTCACCGCCCTAGGTAAATCAAATAAAGGTGCCTGGAAAAAGAAAATCAAGACTGGTGGAATTGTAATAGACGCAAAAAAGAATAAAATTATTACGACTGGACTATCAATGCCACACTCCCCTCGTATTTATAATGACAAACTTTATATTCTTGAATCAGCTGCAGGAAAAATGATAGAGATTGATAGAGAGACCGGCAAAAAGCATGAAAGAATTAACTTTGGATCATTTATTCGAGGTATGTGTCTGATCGATGATTATATATTTGTGGGGATTTCAAAAATTAGAAGTGGTAAAGGTGGCTCCCTTTTTGATAAACTGCAAGTTGATGAATCTACAAGTTTTGCAGGTATCGCAGCAATCAAACTTTCCACGTTGGAAACAATTGGCCAACTTAAATTTTCTAGTGGAGTCACTGACATTTATAATATAAAAAAGTTACCAAATAAACACATTCACTTTGAACTCTAAATATGAAAGATATACCACAACTTGCGATTGCTCTCAATAATGCATGCAACATGGACTGCTCCTACTGTCATCCAAACGGAGCAAACTACAAGTGCGAAGATACACAGATGTCTGTGCAAGAAATTTTGCGCTTATTAAAAGTTGCTTACGACATAGGCTTTCGCACATTTAGGATGACTGGCGGTGAACCAACTATTAGACCGGACTTGATGGAAATTTTGGAAGGTATTGAAAAATTTGGTGATGATACCAAGATACTGTTAACTACCAATGGCTTTTTATTACAAAAGTTTGCAGATGAAATTTTAAAACTAAGGCATATAAACGTTTTTCTAAGCATTGACTCAATTGAAAAACAGTATGAAGGCTTGCCAAAAAAGATGACTCCAGAAATTGAGCAGGCAATTGCCAAAATTTCACCACATCATCACTGCAGAATTAATATGGTTGTTATGCAAACCAACAAAGGTAGCATTGAAAACATGATAAAGTTTTGTCAGAAGCACAATATAGATCTAAAACTTCATGATTTGTATTATTGTGAAGAAGTTTTGGCTCCAGACTCTGACTCTCAAACTTTTCATGACAGAGAGTTTGTGTCATTTTCTGAGTTTATCCCAAAGCTCAAAGAAATGGCTGACAAAACTGAACCGTTTCCTGGCCATGGACCATACGGAATCCCAATGACCACACATCACATTGGCAACATCAAAGTTATAACCAAAGATTCTAATAAAGGCAGCTGGTATGCTCCTGAGTGTAAAAATTGCAAAATTTTTCCTTGCAAACATGGGCTATATGTACCACAAATAACCTGCGATGGATATGTTTTTCCATCAAACTGTATCAATGAAGAGTTTCGCTTCAAAATAATAGATGAACCTGCAGATAAAATAAAAAAAGCTTATCAGTTCATGATAAACTTGCTACAAGAAAGTGATCATCAAGTTATATAAAAAATCAGCCCAAAAGGGCTGTTTTTTTGTTTATGAAAATACCCCGGCTTCACGAAGTTTCACTCCCCTCATGATAGAATCAACTAACATAACGCCTGAGGTGTTCAAATCGCTATTTTGGGCCTTCTTCACCACCAAACTCTTCACATAGTCCAATGTGTCAGGTGAGGGCCGATAATGGCCAGAACCGTTGTTTATTTCGCTTAAATGCCACTCTATGTCGGGATCGTAGTCCTCATTGAAGCGTAACCACTCTTCATAGCTTGAAAATGACTCTCGGTGCTTGGCAAAGGCAATTTCACCTGCACCATAGATATTGCGGCCACTTGATAGCTCGGAATGAGCTGCACGGCCACTAACCTCAGCTTTTTTCTTTTCTTCATCCATGATAATTTCACCTTCTGCAGTAACAGCATAAATATATTTCACCATATCAACATCCTCAACAGACGTGACTCTTTTCTCAATTTTCTCATACTCCTTGTCACCACCCATTACTTCAATATAAACTTTTATCAGCGCTTCTTGGGTTGCCAAAGTTCTTGCACCAAAATCTGCAGAGACTTCCTTCAAAACTGAGTAATCACGAGACAATTCTGCTTCCTTTTTGGCAGCAGCAATAGCCTCCCCTTTTTCTTTGCCAAGATCTTTGATTTTTTGTTTCAATTTTTCGATTCTTTTGGCCGCCATCTCTCGAGCGGTTGCTCTTTCCCCGGAATCCTCAAGTTCACTGACTCGACGTTCTGCTCTTTGCAGATTTTCAGTAACTAACTGTGCGCCAAGTTTTTTGATTTGAGATAAACCTGACTGTTCAATATATTTTCCCTTGATAGGATCAAAAATTCTAACATTAATTGTTCTTTGTGAAGGTTCCCCCTGAATAGCATCCGTAATTTGTTCGAATGTTCGAAAACGTGAAGGGTTTTCATAAGAGCGACCTCTCTGTTTGCCTTCCTTTGTAACATCCTGAATAGCGTCAATAATAAAATGCTCAATGTCTAATGAAACACCTTCTGGGCGCCCCTTGTAACCAAGCCTAACTCGATCAGCTTGCCTTTCTTTCTCAACGGCTGATGAATGTCTCTCAGTTTCATATGTTTTGACCGTTTCGATCATCTGCATTACCTTGTCTAGCACAGCTGGGATTTGTTCTTCTTGTAGAACATAACTCTTTTTGATAGCCATCATTTGTGGATTGGCTCTCAAATACGCCTGGTACTCCCTAATTGTTCTATCGACAAACTCCGGATTGGCGTATTCACTATATGCATTCTTCTTGTTCTCGGTATTTAGCTTGTCCTCATCGTGACGTTCCAATAATCTCTTCCATAGCGAACTAGTTCTTTGCTTGTTAAACCTTTGGAATGTGTCCAAATCAGTAATCTGACCTGGATTGTCTAGAAATGGTTTCAAGTCTTCATCAAAGTCTGACTCGTCGAACTGTGATAAAATTTCCAAAATTCCTTTATCCATTATCCCCTTCTGAACACCGGAAATTATAAATTTTTCTTCTTCTGAATACTCTCTATCTGGGTTTGTAAAATTTAACCCATTATCCTTTGCGCCTCTTTTCAGAACAAATCTATAATCTAGCCCACTTGGTAGAGGTAAATTATAAACTAACTCAACATTGGGCACAGCACCATTATCATAAACACTTTCTCCAGCGGCCCATTTCAAAAAGTTTGGATCAATTCGACCATCGATCTCAATTGTAGCTCCATCAACTTTGCCTTCTTCAACAGCTTCATTGTATTTCAACAACTGGTTATAGTTTGAAGCCAATTGACCAAACACTTTTCGTGAATATGACTTGGTATCATAAACATAAGGAATCTCCTCACCATCAGGAGTTTCTCTGACAATCGGAACATCCATTTCAATTGAGCTTGTTTTGCTTTCTGTCACAGCCCTACCTGAATGATATTGTGATAATAAAAATGGAGCCATTTCAGGTTCCTTGAAAATAGACTTAGCCTTACCTAAGCCAACTCCGTCTTTCAATTGCCAAGTCCCTTTGCCTTCATCATACTCGTAAAGCTTGGCTATTTTCTTTTTTAGTTTTTCTGGTAAAGATTCAAATCTGTCAGCTGTCAATTTAAACTTGTCCAAAGCCTCAACATAACCAGTATACTCAACTGACACCTCTCTTTCTGAAAATTCAACTTTTTCCAGGCTTTGGGAAACGGCTGTATTGATTCTATTCATTTCAAAGTAAATCCCTCGCAAACCAGTATGTCTTCTTACTTCATCAGCTGAACTATGTAGCTCTTTTTTTAATTTTTCAAAATATTTTGCCCTAAGTTCCTCTGGTAATTCCTCAAAACTGTCCATGCAAGCTCCAACTAGTGCGTCATCAAGTTTTTCACCTTTACTCTTTTGTTCTTTCCAAACTGATTGTATCTCATCGCCCATATTAACCTCCTCAACTGGTCGAACTTTCTCTGCAAAAACTTGAGATTGTCTTTTGACACCACTCAATTGCCTTATTAGTTGCTTTTCTTCTGGAGTGGCCGAACCATCTTTCATCTTCAGACCAATTTCCTTGGCTCTAGCTGATAGCTGAGCATCCAGACTTTCCAACTCAGCCAACAATGACTGAACATCAAAAGTTGCAGCTTCTGCCTGCTGCCTCAACTGTTCCAGTCGACCTTCAAACTCCACCATTTCAGCGCCTTTGATTGTTGGTTCTTTGCTCATACTACTTTGAAAAGATGTTTCCGATCAAATCTCTTACTTTGCCCAAAGCTGATTGATCTTCAGTCTTGGCTGATTTACTCTTAATTTTGTTAGAATAAAAAAGCAGTTGCTTTTTATGATCAAGATCATGTTGCAACTGCTTTTTGTACTTTTCAATCCAATTTAAATAATCTTTTAACTGTTCTTCAGTTAGTTTTTCCAATTCTGCCTTATTTAAAAACTTTTTTTCCATTCTATTCTAATGTAGCCAAGACTGCAGCAACTTGTTCGTCACTCAATCCTAACTGTTTTTTCAAAAGTCCCATAGCCATACCTTGCAAAGCTTTTTCATTGCCCTTCTTGGCAACTAATTTGTCATAAACTTGAGCTACAGCTTTGGTCTTGTCTCTCAATACTCCACCAAGCTTCTTTAATTCTGGCGGGACAGGCTTTTCAACTGGAGCTTCGGTCATTTTGATCATCTTGGCTTTCAGTGCTTCAACAGCAGCAGGGTCAATGTCGTCAAAATTATTTACTTTTTTGAAAAACGCATTTGCTTCATTTCCCATTTTCACCCTTGTCTTGTCATCACCAGCCTTGTCCAAAATAGCCATTACTTCATTATATGTTTCAATGTTAGCTAATTGTTTTTCTCCATCAATATTTGATTTGGTTTCGTTGTTTGAATATCCCTCATCAACAGTAAAGTGAACAGAAGCACCGCCATCAACCTGTAAAACTCTAATTAAGTCTTGGTAGGCTTCAGGTGTCGTTGCATTGTAAATCTTTGCTGCATTAGCGATCTTTGATTTGGCATCAATAATACCACCAGACATATGTTGAGCAATGAGCCACATACCTGTTTCAACTTCTTCGTCTGAAAAACCGTTAGCAGCGAATGCTTCTCTAACTTTGTCGCCTTTGCCATCATCCATATTCTCAAAATCTGCGTGTCCTACAAATGAGACGCTGTATTGACCAGTTTTTTCATTGACTGGCTTTGAGTTTTTTTCAGCATTGGCTTCCCGAACTTTGGCATCTGTTTTACCAATATCGTGATACAAGAAAATGATTTTATAAAACGCTTTCTTTTTTTCATCTACGTCCATCTCTTCGATCTGCTTCAAACCAGTCTTCACATGGTCCCAAATTGTAACACCTTCAGCATGAACAATCTTTTTGATCGGAGGAACATGTTCCTCTAACATTTTTCGGAGCTCGGCTTCATCAGCATTGCCCGCCATTACTTGCTGAGACAGCTCGTAAATTGGCTTTTCTGGATCGTTAACTTGCGTAGAGTTCATACAAGCTTCAACCATCTCAATATTGGCTGGCAGGGCTTCAATCCCAAAGCCTGCTAATTCTTGTTCTGCATTACCAGCATCAGGACTTACTCCCATTGTTTGCTGTGCTTTTAATAAATCTTCTTCAAATGACATATTTTGTTTTTATTTTATTTGTCCTAACTACTTTTTGAAAGTATCAAATACTTTTTTGAAATCTTCTTCACCAAGCAATGAAGTTCTTGAAGCGGCAATCAATGAACCACCAGCTACTAATACTGTAGGATCTTTGGTAATTACATCTTCAGCTGGAACCTCACCTGAAGCAATCTTGTCATTTAGACCAGAAAAAGCTTCTCGGTCAGCTTGGCCATCCCAACCTTCAATCATAGCCTTTTCATCATCAGTCGGGTCTTCTTTGGATCTAAGTGCATCACGCTTTTCCTTTTCAGCTTTATTGAGAGCTAAACACAATGCTGACATATCAATAGAATTGGCCATGTCTGGAGTAATACCAATGTCATAATTATCTCCAAAAGCTCTGTCTTCCCCAGCGTAACAAGCCACAATTGTATCAGGGTTAGTACGTAGGTAAGCCATGTTTGTAAAGATTAATGGTTTTTTACTTGAACCAATGACTACGTTCACATCAATATCATTACCTTCTCTATCTTTGACGGTCATCTTGGCTTTTTCAGCAGCTTCAAATTCTACTAAAAATTCTTCCATAGAAGCTCTCATAGCTTCCCTACCATCACTAACAACTTTGGCAATCTCTTCTGGTAATTCAAGGCCACTAATGTCTCCCTTGATATCAAAGTCTGGATCTGCAGTCTTTGCCTTTTCAAGTGCGTTAAATACTGCAAAAACATACTCATTACGCATGTTTTCAAATTTTGATTTAATTAAATTCATTTTTTGAACACCTTCTGCCGTCAATCTACCATTTTCATCCTTCATGTCTGGGTTACCGAAAACATCCTTACCAAGGCTAGCTCTAGCTTGATTACCAAGCATATCTTTGATTGACCCAACGGTTCCTGCCAATGAATTAACATATGGTTCTGGATCAAGTTTGTTTTCTCCGTAGTCCTCGAGATTGGTAACGGCTGCTAAATCTTCAGCAATACTTGGTAATTCCCCATTATCAATAAGTGACCTCACCATATAAGATGAACCAATTGCGTCCATATCACTATCAAAATGGGTTTCTACATTGGTAATACCTTTTTCCTTGACCATGGCTAGAACTGCCTCTTTGTAATCAAAAACCATCTGAGTGGCACATTTCTTGCTGTCTACCCCCTTGGCTGAGAAAAATGAATCAATTACATGGTGATCAATTACACCGGCTCTAATAGTAGCCTCATAGATTTCATCGATCTCTTCTGGAGTAAAGCTGTCTTTGTCTTTGAAGGCTTCCAAACATTCCGTATGAACACCTGTGTCTGTAACCAAAATACCAGCCTCGAGCTTTTCTTCGGGGTTTACTTTTGCACCTTTTGGTAAATTTGGAGAAATACCTTGATATTTAACCATCATTCCCTCATTTTCTGAGTCTGGTGCTACACCTTGAGTTTGCTGTGCCTTTAATAAATCTTCTTCCATAGTCATACGATTGAATTTGAGTAATATTTTTTAAAATGAATAAAAGCCCACACTTCTGGGCTTCACTCTATAACCATTATAGCAGACATGCGCCAATTTGTCAACCTGAACAATGTTTTTGTACAAACAAATTTCATGATTACTCATGGCATGTTACAATATAATTGTCTTAAAAAAAATAAACTAAACTTATGTTAATCAAAGTTTCAAAAGATCTAAAAAAACAACAAATCTGGGCGACTGGAGTTGAGCTAGCAAGTATTATGGGCAAAGACCGAGTAAAGGGACAAAGAGTTATTACTTATCCAGAAAACAAGAAACTATTGGTTGCAGAGTTCAAGAACCCTGTTTTGATGACTGACACATACCAAATCTGGAAACAACCTCCAACTTTGCGTGACACTCTGTTTGCTCTCTACTCTAGTAAGCCTAGATACGTAGAATATGATGGAGTACAAACATACTGGGATCAAACTCATGTAAATGTATGGTGTCCGTCTATAGACACAATACTGATGGCCAAGGCTGTTGGCAAAATTTTAAAAAATAACAAAACTATAAAAACCGCCGTAGAAATTGGCTGTGGATCAGGTTTTATAAGTAAATATATACTGGCTAAGGGGAAAAACCTCAAATCAATGCTGATTAACGATATAAATCCTTATGCTATAAAGTCAGCCAAGGACAATATCAAGGACAAAAGGGCAAAATACTATGTTGGTAATGGTATAAAGAAGATTCAAAATAAGAAGTTTGATCTTATTATCTGTAATCCCCCATATGTACCCAGACCAAATAGTATAGATGACAACCCATATGAAGGAACAGGTCTACTTCGATACCTTTTGCACGAAGGAGCCAAACATTTAACTTCAAATGGCGTCCTGGTGACAAATATCTCAAATTTATGTGAGAATTTGGTATTGGATGAAAAACCTTCTATGAAGATGAGAAAAGTTGAATCTATGAAGGTTCCTCTAAAAGTAAACAATATCTTGAATAACCCGAACTGGGTAAACTACTTACTTCAAAAACAGGGTCTACAAAAGAAAATGGTTCGTGGTTACGAATATTGGCAAAGAATAGACATTGTAGCTTTGAATCAATAAAAAAGGCCCAAACCTACCAGGGTAAGAACATGGCTTATCCCTTTTTTTGTTAGATTTGGACCCTTTTCTATATTATACTAATCTGAATAACTTTTTTGCAAGATTTTGCCTCCTGAGGTAAAATACAAGTGCCCGTTTTTTTGAATGATTAGGAGGTGGTGATGAACCAGAACAAATTGTTTTCGGGGATGAGTCCCGAACAGATCCGAACGATCAAGGGACAATGTTCCCGAAAGACCTTCAACGCCAACGATTTCATCGTACGTGAAGGTGAGCCAGGTGACGAAATGTTCATCCTGGAGAAAGGTGTAGCTTCTGGCAAAGTCGGAAGTCATGCCTTCGAACTGCCTGATGAGGCTGTGTTTGGCGAGGTTAGCCTGATTGAAGGTGGCCTGCGAACGGCTACCATCTTCGCGCGAACTGACGTCATGGCACTGGTCCTCAACGAAGTAGGACTGGAAAACGTGACGCTGGAAGACCCTTTCGCCACAATGAAGCTGCTCAAGAACATCGCCATCATTCTGAGTGAACGCCTTCGTGGTGCCAACGTAACCATCAAGAAGGAAAAGCTTCACTCTCGCCAGCTGGAATCTGCCCAAGATGACCAGCCCGGCATCTGGGATCGCCTTGCTGCGACCCTATCCTTCAGTCGGCAATAGCTGACTCTACAAATTGGCCATGCGACTCTCGTATGGCCTTTTTTAATACTCCCAAATATGCTAAAATTAAATTGTATAAATCAAAATTTAACGTTATGCCAAAAAAGAATGGTGCACCTAAAAAAGCTCATGTAATTGCTGTTGATATGGGCTATGGACATCAAAGAGCGGCTTATCCTCTGAAGTGCCTTGCTTACAAGGGACAAATAGTTAATGCCAATAACTATAAGGGAATACCCAAGGAAGACAGGGACATTTGGAAAAACAGTCGAAAAGCCTATGAATTTATTTCAAGATTTAAAAAGGTTCCAATTTTAGGTGAATTCGCTTGGGACATTTACGACAAACTACAGGAAATACCTAAGTTTTATCCTAAAAGGGATTTAACTGCACCAACAATTCAATTAAAATCAATTTACTCAATAATCGAAAAAAAGGATTGGGGAAAACATTTAATTGAGACTTTAGGCAAAAACCCAATCCCTATTATAACAACTTTTTTTATAACAGCCTTTATGGCTGAAATTCACGGTTACCCTGGAGAAATTTACTGTTTGGCTACAGATACTGACATAAGTAGAGCCTGGGTTGCAAAAGATCCTAGATCTAGTAGAATAAAATACTTTGCCCCAAACCCGAGAGTTCACAAAAGATTACGAATGTATGGCGTTCGTTCAGAGAACATTTTCACAACGGGGTTCCCCTTGCCAGACGAACTTGTCGGTGGTCCTTCAGAAAAAATCTTAAAAAAAGAATTAGCTTATCGCTTATCTACCCTTGATCCAAAACGAGTTTACATTAATAGCTTCAAAGAAACTGTAAAGACTCATTTGGGAATTAAAACTTTCCCGAAGCGAAATAATCACATACTAACACTAATGTTTGCTGTTGGTGGGGCTGGAGCGCAAAGAGAATTAGGCAAAGAGATAATGCTTAGCTTAAAAGAAAAAATTAGAAGTAAAAGCATAAGAATTGTCCTAGTTGCGGGGGTACACAACGACGTAAACAATTATTTCAAAGCAGCAGCCAAGGATATTGGATTGGTTGACGAACTTGGAAAAGGTGTAGTTGTAATCTATGGAAAGAGCAAAGACGATTACTTCAAAAAATTTAACAAAATGCTAAGTCACACTGATATTTTATGGACAAAACCAAGTGAATTGAGCTTTTATGCGGCTCTTGGCTTACCAATTATTATGGCCGACCCTATAGGCTCTCAAGAACTTTTCAATAGACGCTGGCTAAGAACAATTGGGGCTGGAATCAACCAGGAAAACCCCAAATATACTTCTCAATGGTTATTTGACTGGCTGGAGAGTGGCTGGTTTGCAGAGGCTGCCATGAATGGCTTCCTTGACGCTTCAACCAGTGGAGTAGAAAATATCAGAAAAGTTTTGGCACATAAACCTGAAGAAACGACTGAAATAACAAAAGTCCTTCATTACTAGATAAACAAAAAACAGACTTTCCCAAGTCTGTTTTTTGATATTTTAATTTGTCATTACACAATCACGAATAACATAATTAATACCTGGAACTCCTTTGAGATATTCTTCAATTTCTGATGATTCAGCTCCTGGCTGGACCCAAATATTTTTGACCCCCAAAGCAACGGCCTCCTTGATAACCTTGATACCAATTTCTGCTGGTACAACTAGGTCAATTAAATCTGGCAATTCCGAAATCTCCGTAAGAGAAGCAGAAACTGGCAAATCAGCAATTACTTTTTCCTTGGGATTAACTGGATAGACTTTGAAACCTCGATCCTTTAAATTGTTCACAATTCTATTTCCATACTTGGCTGGATTATTCGAGGCGCCAACTACGGCAATTGAATTTATTTTTGATAAATCAATCATATTCTTATTTGATACAAGCTTTAATAAAAGCGTTGAACAATGGATGCCCATTAATTGGCCTAGATTTGAATTCAGGGTGAAATTGAGTACCAACAAAGAAAGGATGATCACTAACTTCAATTATTTCCACCAACCTGTTGTCTGGTGAAGTACCAGCAAGGATTAATCCTTTATCCTCTAAGGTTTCACGGTAATCATTATTGAATTCATAACGATGTCGGTGACGTTCTTGTATTTCTCTTTGACCATAAGCTTCAAAACTCTTTGAGTCAGACTTCAAAACACAAGGATAGCTGCCCAGCCTCATAGTTGAACCATAATTATTTTCTCTAAGGTTTTGGATTTGCTCTGGCATAACATGAATTACTTTTTCTGTTGAATTCTCATCCATCTCTTCTGAAGTCGCCGTCGATATACCACAAACATTTCTAGCAAATTCAACGGTTGCTAATTGCATACCATAGCAAAGCCCAAGAAATGGGATCTTGTTCTCTCTCAAGTATTGAATTGCCTTTATCTTGCCTTCTACCCCACGAGTACCAAACCCACCTGGAATAATAACACCATCATAGGAATCTAGCTCTTTTAGTTTTTGAGGATCTTCTTCATAAACACCTGAATCTAACCATTGAATATCTGGTTGCTTTCCTTGCTGCCAACACGCATGCTTTACAGCTTCAAGAACTGAAATATATGAGTCCTTCAATACAAAATCACCAGTTTTGAAGTATTTCCCAACAATACCTATCTTAACCTTCTCCTTGGCTGCTTTAATCTTCTTCCAAAGGTCCTCCCATTCCCCTAACCCAGGAGCGTCTGCCTTTGGTTCTAGTCCAAACCGAGCTAAAACTTTTTCTCCAACTTTTTCTTGTTCAAAATTAATTGGGATTTCATAAATTGATTCTACGTCTGGCGCAGAAATAATGTGATCCACAGGAATACTGCCTGAAATAGCTATTTTTTGTTTTCGTCGATCATCTAATTCTGTCGCGGCTCGACAAAGAACAAAATCTGCCTGAATTCCAGCAGAATTCAATGTTCTTATAGCGTACTGAGTTGGTTTTGTCTTCATCTCTCCGACCTTGGAAGGTATAGGAAGGAATGACACCAACATGAACAGTACATCTTGATAATTTTCCATCTTCATCATCCTTGCTGCTTCTAGGAATAGCAAATTTTGATATTCACCAACGGTACCACCGACTTCAATTATCATAATTTCTGAATCTGTCTCTTTGGTAGCGGTTTTGATTCTCCTAATTATTTCCTCTGGAATGTGTGGTACTACCTCAACACACTTACCACCATATTCCAGGTTTCTTTCTTTCTCAATTACGGTTTTGTAAACACGCCCTGTTGTCATGTAATTGCCAGACAAAATGTCTACATTCAAAAACCTTTCATAATTACCAATATCCTGATCAGTTTCGTCACCATCATCAGTAACAAAAACCTCACCATGTTCTGTTGGGTTCATTGTCCCAGCGTCCACATTGATATAAGGATCAATCTTTATTGCTGAAACACTGTAACCCTTGGCTTGAAGAATCCGTCCAATAGAGGCTGAGGCTATCCCCTTGCCCACACCAGACATCACACCACCAACTACAAAAATGTACTTTGCCATATTTTTTCTTTATTAAACAAAAAATCTCATTCTGTCTTCAGAGGGTCTTAATACTAGCTTGGCTTGACTTAAGACACCAAGGAGACAAAATGAGATTATATCTAACGATTTTTTAGTTTTTTCAATACAAATTAAAATCACAAAACTTATATATCATATTATTTTTATTTTACCTGACTGAAGAAACTGACCGTTAGCCCGCTTGAGTAACAACTCTGAACTCACTAGTTAGCTTCTTGTCGAGTTTGACTGTAATCTTGTGACTGCCGGCTGTTTTGATTGCTTCCGGAAGCTCAATTTGCTTTGCTTTGACATCTAAACCTTTTTCAAGTAAAGCCTTTGCAAGCTTGTCCTTGGTAACACCAGCAAAGAAAGTACCAGATTCATCTGCCTTTTCAGTAATAGTTAGAGTTACTGATCGTAACTTACCGGCCAACTGAGTACCACCAGCACTTTTCTTGTCTTGTTTTTTCTTTTCCTGTTTAACAATTTGAGCAAACTTGGCAATATTCTTTTTTGTTGCCATGGCACCTAAACCTCTAGGTATAATGAAATTCCTAGCATAGCCATCTGCTACTTTTTTGACCTCCCCTTTTCTACCAAGAGAAGGAACATTTTCAATTAAAACTACATCCATATATTTTTTCAAAGAGAAAGAGGGGCAGTAACCCCCTCTTTGCTTCTGTTATTAAGTTACAATTATATTTATCGTAACAACTCAAGAGCTTTCTCAAGTTGTGGGTCTTTTTCATCAACATAATCCTGAGGTGTCATATCAACTTCAACGTTTGGGGTTATTCCTTCGTCGTTGATACTGTTCCCTTTTGGAGTAAGCCATTTAGCGATTGTTACTTTCAGAGAAGATCCATCTGGCAGCTTTTTCAAAGCCTGTACTGAACCTTTGCCAAAACTCTTTTCTCCAAGAATGTCAGCGATTTCATAGTCCTGCAATGCCCCTGCTACAATTTCTGAACCTGAGGCACTACCTTCGTTGATTAGAACTACAGTTTTAATGTTTTTTAGTGCTGCCTTGTTGCCGGCCTTGTACTCAATCTCACGACCATCACCAAACTTTTCAATTAATAGTAATTCGTCTTCAATCCAGTACGATGAAATATCTAATGCTGTATCTAATAAACCACCTGGGTTATTTCGCAAATCAAGAATCATGCCCTTTGGTGATTTTTGCTTTAGTTCTTTGATGAAATTATCAAACTGCTCAACTGTATCACCATTGAAGGAGCTGAGTTCAACATAGGCAATACCATCGTCACGGAATTCCCATTTCACACTATCCAACTCAATTACACCCCTGGTAATAACCACATCCCTTGGCTCTTCATTTCCACTAACAATCAGTAATGTTACTTCAGTTCCCTTTGCTCCACGAATAAGCCTGACAACTTTGTCTAAACTCATACCAATAACTTCAAGACTATCAACTGAATAGACTTTATCACCGGCCTTTAGCCCAGCGTTTTCTGCTGGTGTACCAGGCAATGGAGCAATGATGGTTACAACTCCGTCACGAAGCCCTATCTCTGCACCAATACCTTCAAATTTACCACTTATTTGATCTTCAAATTCCTTGGATGTCTCTGGGTCAAATAAAACTGTATAAGGATCACCTACTCCAGAAACAAATCCCTTCAAAGCTCCGTAATAAAGTTCTTTTTCATCTATTTTTTCTTGATCAACAAAATCAGTTTTCAATATTGTCCAAACCTGCTCAATCAACTTACCTTGAAACATACTGGTAAGTTTTGTTTGTTTATATAAATCAGGGTCAACTTTGAAATTAATCTTTCCTTCACTCAGTTTTCCAAAAGTATACCCGCCAGCATAAAAAAGCAGGCATAAGACAACTACAACTAGACTTAAAATAACTTTCTTAAAACTCTTTTTTTTGTTTTTGTTTTCAATTCTATGATCTTCCATACTAACTTTGTTCTTCACGTTTTATATTTGCGCCAAGTGCTTGCAAACGTTCTTCAATTCGTTCGTAACCTCGGTCTATTTGATAAATATTGTCGATTTCTGTCTCACCTTCAGCAACTAGACCAGCAAGAACCAAGGCAAAACCAGCACGCAAGTCTGGACTGGTTAATTTTCTACCAATCAGTTGACTTGGACCATTGATAATCACTCTATGAGGATCACACATAATAATATTTGCACCCATTTGTTTCAATTTGTCTGTATAAAACAGTCTGCCTTCAAAAATTGTCTCATGAACAAGGCACATACCCTTGGCCTGGGTAAGCAAAACTGTAAATGGTTGTTGGATATCAGTAATAAAGCCTGGATACTCATGCGTTGAAACGTCTTGCGCTGTAATGTTTTCTGACTTACAAACTTCAACCCAATCCGGACCAAGTTCATAATCCACACCCATCCTGTCAAACATTGTCCAAAGGGCTTCAAGATGTCCAGGTATACAGTTTGTTACTTTTATAGGATCCCCACATAAAGCTCCGAGTATAGCAAAGCATCCAGCTTCCACTCTATCAGGAATTACTTCGTAAGTATCAGCTTTTAACTTTTCAACACCTTCAATTTCAATTGTATGTGTACCTGCTCCAGTAATCTTGGCACCACATCGATTTAAATATTCTGCAAGTGCAGGAATCTCTGGTTCACAAGCAGCATTTTTCAAAACTGTTTTACCCTTGACTAGAGTAGCCGTCATCATCAGAACTTCTGTAGCAGTAACTGAGATCTTCGGGAATACATAAGTTGCACCCTTTAATTCTTCTTTTATTCTAAAGTGATAATGATTTGTGTTTTCTGTTACATCCGCGCCCAAAGCCTTGAATCCATCAACAAAAATATCAATAGGTCTCTGACCAATAGCGCAACCACCTGGATGAGGAAGTTTGACTTCTCCCTTTCGAAGCAATACAGGTCCAATTAGTAAAACTGCGGCCCGGATTTTCTTGACTAGATCTTCTGGTAATTCATCAGTAGTTAGTTCAGCAGTCTTCATAACAATAGAACCATTTTCCCTTTTCACTTCAGAGCCAATAGCCTGACACAACTCTAATAATCGGTTAATTTCTTCAATATTTGGAACATTATTGATAGTAATTTCTTGATCAGACAAAATTGAAGCAGCCACAATCTTCAGCGCTGCGTTCTTGGCACCATTTACTTTGATTTCACCTTTTAGGAGTTCTCCTCCCTGTATAACAAATTTAGACATAATTTAGGATAAATTAAACATAACTCATCTAGATTTTATCACAGTTCTTCAAAAAAATAAAGAAGGGGCAAATGCCCCCTCTAAAGAGTAATATTTTACTTAAAAACCCCTGGGTTTCTTCTTTTTACGAAAGATAAAGTTTTTTCATATGCAGAACGTAATCGATCAGCTTTTGCGGTGTCTCCTGCTTCCAATGCGTCAGAAATTGCCACCTTTTGGACATGTAAACTACGTGCAGTTGCCAAAGCACTTTTACGAGCGATATCTCGAAGCCCTCCCCTAATTCTAACCTGTTTTGACCAGTCCTCTGCTAGTATCCCTTCCTTGACTAAAGACCTAGTGGTTACCCCATAGAGTCTTCCCTCATAAACGCTCCTTGTTGTTTCAGTTCTTACTCCACCAGCCTCCGTTACCGTATGATCCGCATCAGCTACAACGTCACTAGTCCTTATGCCTTCGTCAGATGGAACTTCTGCCACATCCTCTGTGATAGGAGCACTAGCTTCAGGTTTTTCTGCAACTTCTGTAACCTCATCCCCAGAAGGAACTCGTAACTCTGGCCGAGCAACTGGGAGCACATCTGGCTTAGCTGCTTGCATATCAGCCAAGACTTCTTTTTGCATTTGTATATGTCGCTCTTGAGCTTTCAAAAACTCATTCTTGGCTTCTATTGAAGCGGACTCCCCCACAACCGCTGGAGCCTTTGGTAAATCCAAAGCTTCTTTGCCAGCAGCTGCTCGTAACTGTTCAGCCAAAGCATTTGATTCTGAGGCCTTGGCACTAATAGCAGCATTAACATTTTCATGCATAACTTCTGGAGGAACCGTTGGCATTGTAAATGGTGGAGCTTTGACAGTTTCTCCGTAAACTGTTTTTAACTCTCCATCAGCCCAAGCCTCTTCGCCAAGACTTGGAAATCTCAATTTGCTAGGATCAGCATCAATTTTGTCTGCATAACTTAAATCTATTTTCCACCCACCAAGCGCCTTTGGGTCTTGCACCATTTTCATTGCATCGCCTGGATGTGGCGTTGATCCAGCAGGATATCCATAGTGCCACTGACCATCGTGTTTGATCCAGTCAAATCCCTGATCACGAAGTTGTGTCATTTTCCAATCATGAGTGAACTTGCCAAATAGTTTTTCTGCTTTAATTGTGTCACCTTTTGCCTCTAGAAGAGCCTCATTCCACTGCTTTGGGAACATCTCTCTACCATGATCAAGTACCTCTTTGTCCATAATGGAATGGATACTATTTTGACCGGGTCCGAACTCAATTGATGAACCCTCATACGTTGGTTCCATGCCCTCAGCTCCTGACGAATCAAGATCTGAGCCAACCTTGTCAGCAGACTCTACTCCAGTAGCCGATTCTCCACCCTCCGCAACTCCGGCCTCTGGACTGGCAGCGCCCTCGGAACCTTCAACAGCACCGCTATCTGAACTATCAATAGCGTTGTCCAAATCAGCTCCAGACTCTGGGTTAACAGAACCCTCGGCACCTTCGGTAACTCCACTACCAGGACTATCGACAGCACTACCTAAATCAGCTCCAGCATCTGGACTAACAGAACCTTGGCTACCATCAATAACGCCACCAGTAGACTCAACCTCTGGCACTTCTAAACCATAAATGCCTGCATTTGGTTTGAGAATTCCCTGCTCTTTTAGATATTCAATATCTGCTTTGGAAATTTCATTTTTTAAATCTGGCCAATAGTCATACAAACTATCAAATGGCGGTCCTTTGGGTTTGATCTGATCAGGACTTATCTCTGTCTGTGTTCCACCAGCAGCAAGAGCATCATCCCCACGCAACCACTGATAAATAAGACCTGAGCCAACAATAACACCAACACCAGTTGCTATTACTTTCTTGGCAGATTCTTTGTATATTGCTTTGTCTCGACTTTCATCAATCTCAGCATCCTGCCTGTCCATTTCAGCATCAAGAAAGCTCATGACTGCTGACTTTTTGCGACCAAGGAGCTCTTTGCGTTTTTCAGTAAACGTTGCTTCATCTTCCATAGCTGTCACAACCTCTTCTTCAGACTGTTTCTTGATAAGTTCATTGTTACTCAAAATTGTTTCTAACTCTTTTTGCAAAGTTACATCGTATTTCCAGTCATCTTCCCACAGTTCTGTTTCATCGATTTCATCAGCCTTCTTATCTCTCCATTTTTCATAATTTTTTGCTACTATCATGTCTAGCTGTGGTTGAAGTCTACCCTTGCCATGTTTATCTATAAAAACTTGAACATCTGGAGATAACGATCCCATCATTTGTTCTAACTCTTTTCTTGACTCCATCCATCGCTTATACTCTGGACTATTTTTTTTATCTTCTTTTTCTCCCTTCACAGCTGTCATCTCCTTGTGATATTTCAAGGTGATCAACATTGCTTGTTTTAAGTAGTTGAGAGACTTTTGAACCTCTTGCCCGATTAACTCACCTTGTCTTCTCTTTGTTTCGAGAACCAATATATCTTCCTTGTCCTCTTGTTTTTCAACTTTATCAGCGGACTTGTGTTCTTCAACCGCTACTTTGTATCTCTTGGCTCTTTCTTCAAGTAAAATCCTGTAAGTTGGGTTTTCTGATGGCTTCTGCCCTTTCATCACTAAAGCTGCCTCATAGTAACCCAGAGCCTCCTGCAGATCCATTTCAGACATATTGGGAGCTTGTTCACGAGCTGCCTGAGATTGAAGCTCATCTTGTTTTTTCTTGAACTTCTCTCCAGCACCCTCTTTGTTTCTAAACTTTTTCCAGGCTGTGATTTGTTCTTTGTTTTTGAATTTATTCAATTCCTCTTTTTGCTTTTCCCCCAACTGTACTGGTGAAGAAAATTTTTCTCCAGCTAGTGACATCACATCATAGGTACCCACACCTGAACCAATACCGCCAAGCAAACGCCTTGCCCCGACAACACCAGCAATCACACCGGCAGGTGCAGCAACTGCACCTAGAGCAAAACCACCGGCCATCAAGCCAGCACCGATAACTAGTCGGGCTTTACCAAGTTTTTTGTATTTATCATAAAGTTTTGTTCCCCAACCTTTTTCATTTTGGAAAGCTTCTGCCTTGGCATCACCCATTGCCATCTGTTCATTCAAAAGACTCATAACATCCTCTTTTACTAACTCTGCCCTTTCAGCTTTATATGCCTCAAAGGCGCTTGTTTTCTTTTCTAATAATTGGTTATAGCCACCACTATCAACTAATCGACGAACGGCACTAAGACCTCTATATTTTTTTACAAACTCGGCCTCAAGTCCTGCATATTCCTTGCGCCTATTCTCTACATTTTCTCTATTAAGTATCTGAACTACTTTTTCTTTTAGACCTGGGACTGCAGGGAACTCATTAACCAAGGGACTATTAGTACTTACATCTTTTCCTTTCATAATTCCCAAAGCGGAAAGTAGTGATTCCCTGGAGTAACTCTTGTCTCCAACTTTAATAGTCTCTGGCATTTCTTCTACAATCTTTTCTAAATCCTCAAAAGAGTTAGCTTTGGCTAATTTTTGTTTTCTTTCTGCCTTGACTTGTGCTTCTTTTATTTCAGCGGCTTCTGCAGCTTGTCTTTCAGCCTCTGCTGTTTGTCTTTCAGCCTCTGCCGCTGCACTTTCTTCAGCTTCCTTGGCTTCAAGAACAGACTTTTCTGCATCTGCTATTTGCTTTTTATATTTGTTATCTAAACCTCTTGCATGATCCTCTATGTCAGCAATCTCCTTGTCTTTCTTCCTAATTTGATCTTCCAACTCCTTGATTTCTGCTTGCTCAGCTGGAGACCTCTTGCCCTGAGTCATCAAAGCTTTTCTCTTCATCATCAACTCATATGTTTCTTGCTTCAATGTGTCCAAACCTTGTATATTCGCAATCTCTTGTTTCAATTTTTTTAATTCTGGAGTTGAAAGTTCTGCTTTGTTTTTTGGTAGAGCAAACCCTGACTTTTGCTTTTCGGTTTTAACAAAAACATTCGTGTCAGTTGTTTTTCCATCACCAATAACCCCCTCCCTTGGTTTTCCATCCTGAGCGATCCATGTAATAGAATCCCCGACTTTCATTTCACCATGCTCTTGTTTTATTTGATCTATTTCTTTGGTCATTTGTTGACGAGCAAAAGATCCTACCTTTTTGCTATCCTCAACTGCCTCCTCATACTCTGCGCTTACTTCAACACTTGGCTCATCTTTTTTGGGTTCTGGCTCTTGAACAGCTTTCACCTCACTTGTACCACTAATCACTTCACCGGTTGGCCTGAAGGACTCTCTTTTCTTTTGAACGTTTTGAATTGATCGTCTTTTGGCATTCAATGTATATATTTCTTGATTCAAAACATGTATTTCACCTCTGATTCCCGCTTCATCAAAATCCGCTGTTTTCTTTTTGCTGTTCACTGACTTGACTAAACTATTTCTTTTTTCCTCGACTACTTTCCTTTCATTATTCAAAGCCTCCAACTCTTCTTTGAAATACTTGTCCTCATCTTCAGCACTTTTTAACTTGGTCATTGCCTTGTCCACCTTTTTTTCAAAAAGTTCCATTTTCTTTTTTATAAAAGTTCCAAACTCAGATAACAGTTCGTCCTTTTTCTTGTCTTTTTTCTTGAGCGCTTCTGTATTTGATAAAACACCTTCCAATTGATCCTTCAACGTCTGTAAATGGGCTTCTGCCTCTTGATGAATCTTCTTGGCTTCATTCGCAGTATTGGGAGCACCTTTGATCTTTTTTAAAACTGCCAAAAGACTGTTCATCAATGCTTCAGCTTGAGTTTCTAGTTGTTCTTTTTTTTCTTCTAGTTTTGGTACAACCTCAAGTTTTGGAGCTTCACCTTCTCTTTTTTCTCCTGCGGCCTCTGAAACACTGGCCTCTTGTGGTTTGGTAGACATATTTTCAAGTATTATTAAATATTTTAGGAATTTTTGATCTCATCCAGAACATCCTCAATCTTCTCAGTCTCAATCTTTTTTAAATTTTTCTTAACCAAAGCAGATCCCCTTTTTTCTAATTCAGCGATCTTTTTTGCAAAATCTCTATAGGCTTTGTCCATTTCCTTGATAATTGTCTTGTCTGATCGTGCCATAATACTGCTTTATGCAGCCTCTTCTGCTGCCTGGACCATTGCTTGTTTCAACTTCATGACTTCTTCTTTCAAGAGTTCCTCATAGTTTGGAACCTTCTCAGCAATAAAAGCAAATATTTCCTCTATTGGTCTTTTTTCTAATTCTGCCATCTTGGAGGCATCCTCACTCTTCAATAATTCCATTATACGTAACATAAAGTTCTTCTGAACTACTTCAGACATTTTTTGAACTAACTCACCTTTTTCCTCATCAGGCAAAGACTCCAAACCTAATAAATGAATTATGTTTTCATCTAGGATTTCTTGAGCTTTCATAAATTTGTCGTTAAGAATGTTAATTTACTAATAAATTATACCATATTTATGTATTTCTATGAACTTTTTGCCTAAAATTGTGCTAAATTTAACGTTTTGCTCTTTCATTATTCTGGAATTTCTGCTTTAATAAAGAAGATATTAAAATTAACTTAAACTATGGATATAAAATACAGACGAATTTTGGCAGGGTCATTTATTGTTGCCTTCCTAATCATTGCTCCAATTTTACTGCTTTATACAAGTGGTTTTAGTTATAATTTCAAAAAGGGATCATTGCAAAAGACTGGGGCCTTGGTTTTGGAAACAGAACCAACGGGAGCTCTGATTTATCTAAATGATCAACTGATCCCAGAAAAAACTCCAGCTAGACTGAACAATATAACACCTGATAACTATGAAATAAGAATTGAAAAAGCCGGTTACTACCCTTGGAGTAAAAAGTTGTCTGTAAAAGATCAAGAAACGACATTTGCAGAAAACATTGTCTTATTCAAAAACATAGACCCAACGATGGTAACCGAAAGTGATATCGATTGGTGGAGCTTTTCTCCAAATCAAAAATTTGCACTCTACCAAACTAGTGCAGGTCTATCCCTACTGGACACCTCGAACAAGAAGACAAGACTTCTTGAAGAAAACATGCCCGAGATCAGTAGTGCAGCCTGGTCAAAAAGTGACACTTATGTTTTTGTAGAAGAGGAATCAACTACAAAAGTTTTTACAACCACTCAACCAACTCAGACATTTACAATTGAGAAAGAACTGTACACCCCAATGGCAGACAATTTCAAATGGAGTGAAAGTGATTTTTCTGCTTTGCATTTTCAGTCGGGAAACAAGGTTTTTCAAATGAACATGCTCCTCAATTCAGTATCTCAAATTTATGAGCTACCAAGTGATGAGACATTGCTTGATTACAAAATTTTCAACAATGAACTGTTTGTAGTAAAGAAACTAAACGACAAAACCATTCTAACAAAATATCTATTACCCCAAGGAGATAGCCCTACTCTACCAAAAAGTATTGAGCTAAAAGATCATGATTATATTTTCCTGGATATCGCAAATAGCAAACTATCACTAATGGATTCTGATGATCGTACCTATCTACTCATCAATACTTCACTTGATAAGATCGTTTTCCAAAAGAAAGACGTGCAATCCATAGACCTACACGAACAAAATGACCTATTGCTTTTGCAAACAAGTCAGGAAATAGCTTACGTTAATCTAAATAGCGACAACTTTCAGGAAACAAACTTGACTCGATATAGCTCTGACCTAAACGCTACTGAATGGCACAATTCCTCTAATTACATTATAGCTCTACAGAATAATAATCTTCACTACATTGAGCTTGATGATAGAAATGGACACTTCACAATTGAGATAATTGATGATGCAAACATAGATGACTTCACATTGGACGAGCATTCAGAAATACTCTACTTTGTAAAAGACTTCAAACTTTACTCAACCAATCTAGTAGATTAAATATAAACAAAAAAGCTCCGAGTAGGAGCTTTTTTGATATCTAATTTTCTATTTCTTCAGGGCCCAGAACACTCTAGTCATGTAAAACTGAACATAAGCGCTGGCCATTCCTTTGAAAATTAACAAAGCAATAATCAAGACAATTAAACCAAGCATACTAACAAAGTTAAAGACTGTCATACCTACAAACATTAAGGCTAAAACAGACAAGAGCACGAATGGTAAAGCTAACAAGATTAGTCCAAGCATGATTGCAAAGACGGCAGCAACCCAGAATAATATCTCCAAAAGTTTAACGTGCACAATTGGCATGAAATTTGACACCATAAGTTTCCACCCAGAACGAACTGAATCTATAGACTTGCGGCCTTCTAATACCACATTACAATAGATAAAGTGCTTGAAGAAGAACAACGCAAGGTTGAATGCCAATAAAAGTACAGCGACAATGATGAAAAGTAACATCATCCATGGGCTACTATCAAGATACATTAGGGTTGTCCCAGTCGCAACGGCTAAAATCATATTAACAAGTCCAAAAACTATTTCGAATGAAATAATGCTTTTGATATTGCCCCAACCAGCTTTTAGTAGTCCTGAAAATGAATATTTTTCTTTGTTGTTTGCCCACTTGACGCCCCAGAGTATACTGGCTCGAGCCCAGAAAACAAGCAGAAAAATTAGGACCAACAAAACAACTGTTATGAGGGTCACCGTGAATGCTTCAAAGCTTGAGAATATGAACTTGGCCTTTTCCCAAAGCTCCGTGACTGATAAACGGGCTATACCTCGCCAATCTTTGGTAAGGTAATCTAGAAGTACAGCACTCCCACCGACAAAGATGCCGAGGAACCACAACAACTTGTTTGAAAAAACATCAGCAAAAGAGCGCTTAAGCATTTCTTTGTAAGCTAATTGTTTCATAAATTTTATTTTTTTATTTGTTTTACTAAACAACCTTATTATACCCCATTTTTTTCTGATACGCGATAGTTGCCATTGTATTTGAAGCTCTAAGTAGTGACTCAAAGGTTCCTGCATCTTCCCATCTACCATTCACTAACCTCACGTCCAATTCATTCATTGATAGAAACGCTCTGTGAACATCAACAATATCAGTTTCTGGACGCCATGTTGGTTGGATTCCTTTGGCGATATGACAAACACGATTGTCAAAGATATAAATACCTGGAACAGCATAGTTACTCTTTGGATTCTTTGGTTTTTCTTCAATTGATATTACACGTTTGTTTTCATCAAACTCAACCACACCAAACCTTTCTGGGTCTGGCACCTCTACTGCAAAAATGCGACCACCCTTTTCAAATGACTGAATATCTTCTGTGAAATCATGATCAAAAAACAAATTGTCTCCCAAAATCATTGTTACATTGTCATCTCCAATAAACTTCTCGCCAATAACAAATGCCTCTGGCAAACCTTTTGGTTCTTCTTGTATTTCATAAGTAATCTTTACCCCCCACTCTTTGCCCGAACCTAGCAAATTCAAATAATGACCTGCGTAATCTGGCGCAATAATAACCAAAATCTCTTTTATCCCAGCGTTAATAAGTGTTTGCAGTGGATAAAGTACCATTTGCTTGTCGTAAACTGGTAATAACTGTTTACTAGTTATTTTAGTTAATGGCATTAACCTTGTCCCCTTTCCTCCTGATAAAATAATACCTTTCATATTTGTGGGTTTATTTGATTTATTTATATTTGGGATAACTTTTGGCAAAACTGGTTTTTCTAATTCAACTTTAATATCAACCTTTTTTTCTTCATCTTTTTCAATCTTGGGTTTATCAGAAACTGGATTATACTCACCTAATTCCTTGAGAAAATCTTTCAATGCTGCTCGCCAAGAACGCATTCTTGGCAACTTGGTATTAAGTAGCATTGAAAAGTCTGGTCTTTTGGCGGGGCGTGGGAACTTGCTACTTGGGACAGGCTTCACATTAACAGTCCTGCCTGATTGACGAAATATTTCTTGAGCGAATTCATACCAAGTACATGCTTGCTCATTGGTAATATGATATATACCAGGATGGAACCCACCTTCCACCATCCCCCTAGTCTGCTCGGCTAAATCAACAACAAAGGTTGGGCTGCCATACTCTTCGTCAACAAGTTCCAGCTCATCCTTTTGGTTGGCAAGTGTTAACATAACCTCAACAAAACTTTTCTTGGCTCCATCAGAAGATGCTGGATGACCAAACAGCCTTGAAGTTCTAATAATAAATGTATCTGGGTTGTGTTCCAACGCTTCTTCTCCTAAATACTTTGACTCTCCGTACTTTGAGACAGGGGCTGGAATGTTATGCTCTATGTATCCATCCTTTTTCGAACCGTCAAAAACATAATCAGTTGTATAATGCACAAAAGTAGCGCCAACCAACTGTGTAGCCCTGGATAAATTTACTGGCCCAGCGTGATTTACTTTTTGAGCAATTTCAAAATTTTCTTCACAAGCATCAACAGCATTATAGGCAGCGGCATTAATGACTAAGTCTGGTTTTAACTCTTGAAGCTTTTCTTTGACCATGACCTCATCTGTTATATCAAGCTCATCTTTGTCCCACAGATGCAGATCATAATTTCTAAAAGTCTTTGCTAATTCTTGTCCGAGCATCCCCCTTGCCCCAATGATTAAAACCTTACTCATACACTAAATTAAGATAATATTAAACTGTATTTAGCTTAACAAACAGACCTGAAAAGTCAAATTGCCATGAGGACAATCTAAAAGCCCCATTACTGGGGCTTTTGAATATTTTAACGTTTATTGTACCAAGCTTCATAATAATCCTTGTATTCACCTGACTTGACTCTCTGCCACCATTCTGGATTATCCATGTACCACTGAATGGTTTGACGAATACCCTCCTCAAAGCTCATCTGAGGATTCCAACCAAGTTCTGCTTGTATTTTGTGAGGTCTAATAGCATAACGACGATCATGGCCAGGTCGATCTTTGACAAACTCGATCATTTCTTCCCCAACGCCCATAGCTTGCAAAATAGACATGGTCAATTCATAGTTGGATTTTTCACTGTTACCGCCGATAACATAGGTATGTCCGATTTGACCATCGTGAACAATTCTATCAATAGCTGAGCAGTGATCATCTACATGCAACCAGTCTCTAATATTTTTACCATCTCCATAAAGTGGAACTTTCTTGCCCTCTATCAAGTTTGTAACAAACAAAGGAATAACCTTTTCCGGAAACTGATAAGCACCATAATTATTGGAACAGTTTGAGATAGTTACTTCCAATCCATATGTATGATGATACGCTCTAACTAGATGGTCAGAAGCTGCCTTGGAAGACGAGTAAGGACTACGTGGGTCGTATGGAGTTTCTTCATGAAAAGCCTTGTGAGATTCTTCTAAATTTAGTGAGCCAAACACTTCGTCAGTTGAAACATGGTGAAATCTGATACCTAATTTTTTGGCGACCTCCAAGAGGGAGTGTGTTCCCAAAACATTAGTCTTCACAAATGAAAGTGGGTCTAAAACTGACCGATCAACGTGAGACTCTGCAGCAAAGTGAACAATAATGTCACAACCGGCCGCAACGTGTTCCACCAACTCTGTATTCAAAATGTCTCCCTTAACAAATTTATAATTATCACTATTTTCAAATCCTTTTAAATTTTCTAAGTTTCCTGCATAAGTTAATTTATCAAAATTAACTACATTATACTGTGGATACTTAGCTAAAATGTAACGAATAAAGTTTGCCCCAATAAAACCAGCCCCCCCAGTAACTAACATTTTCATATTTATTCTTTTATTTGTCTTAATTTCATGTTATTTTATCTTACTATTTTATTGTATTGAATGCAAATAAAAAGGTCCCGCCATGCGGGACCTTTCTTTATTCTTCTAAACTTGTTTCTTTGGCTGATCTTACCCCTTGTCTCTCCCTCTTTCTTCTCAGTTTCCAACCCTTTTTGCTTCTATGCTCAGATTCTCCCTCACTAGAACGAAGTCGGCCAGTTCCCGTATGCTGTGGCAATTCCTCATCAACCGATGCTCTATAATCAGACTTCTTGGGTTCTTTTATTTGCTCAAATTTTCCAGTTACTTTTGGACCTTTGGTCAAAACAGTAGCCTTCATAGATTGTGTTTGTTGATTTAGACTACCAGCCGTAGCTCTAGGTTCCGGTGGTGGTGGTGGTGGATCAACTATAACGTCGTCGTCATCTTCTTCTTCCGGCGGAGGTGGTGGATTATCAATGGGTGGGTCAATTATTGGAGGCTGTTCAATCGGCGGATCAACAACCGGAGGGTCAACTGGTGGTTTCTCTATTGGCGGATCAATAACCGGAGGGTCAACTGGTGGTTTCTCTATTGGCGGATCAACAACCGTAGGGTCAACTGGTGGTTTTTCTATTGGCGGATCAACAACCGGAGGGTCAACTGGTGGTTTTTCTATTGGCGGATCAACAACCGGAGGGTCAACTGGTGGTTTTTCTATTGGTGGATCAACAACCGGAGGGTCAACTGGTGGTTTCTCTATTGGTGGATCAACAACCGGAGGGTCAACTGGTGGTTTTTCTATTGGTGGATCAATTATAGGTGGCCTATCGTCTTTAATTTTTCTTTTCTTTGGATGTTCTCCATAGTTTTGTGGGTCTTGGACACCATGGAATTCTTCTAGAATAGCTGGCTGTTGTTCATGTTCCACAGCAACAGGTGGTACTGGTGTAGGAGATGGTGTTGGTTTCGGCTCTGGTTTTGGCTGTGGTGGAACTACTTCATATTCACCTGGATCCACTGTAACACTAGGAACGGGGACACTTATTGAACTTGATGGTACTTTTATGTCCTCCCCTTCTACAACGTCTAACTCTTGTGCTTGCGCCACAATTTCAACCTCTATTGTTGCACCACGACTATCGTCCAGAGCTTGTTTCAATAATCCTTGTTGCTCTGCTGTAAAACCAGAAGTATCCAACTGTCCCTTGTTGTACTGTCTAATCATTTTCCATAACTCTTTTTCTGATTTCAGGTCAAAATTTTGTATAAACAAATCAATCAAATCTTCCCTATCAACCCAGAAGCCATCTATATATGCTCCAATCTCATCATCGCCAGAATCTTCAACCCTTGCATCTGTATAACCTATACCCTGAGCAACTTCCTCAGCTGCAGCTGCAGCCTTGGTTTCCCTTTCTTGTTGTAGTCTTTGATTTTTGACAATATCTCCTTCAAAACTGACCCTACCATCAACGTGAATAACAATACTTTGTATATCTTCTTGAGATAAATTGTTCTGCTCCATTACCCGCTGGATCTCTGCCTGAATTTCTGACTTCATTTTTTCTTTTTCAGCTTGAGCAACTTCAGCTGCTTTGAATTTTGGAGACCATTGTGACTTTATCAAAACGGACTGCGAACTTTCATAAACTGACCTAGGACTTTCAACCAATCTGTCCTGACCTGGAATTGTATAACCTGGGATTTCAATCTCGTGTTTATTTATATCAACATTAACACTTGGTCCTCGCTTCACACGAAGCTCAGGAAACTTTTCTTCTGGCTGAATTTCACCAGACTTGGCATTTATACCAGCAATTGCAGCTTGTGTTTCCCTGGCCCCTGACTCCACATCCTGTGGCTTAGCCGGCTTACCTGTTGCTAAAATCATGGCTGCAATACCGACCCTAATCCACTTGCCATATCTTCCATGTGGTAATTCTTTTATAAATTTCAAAAAACTCTTTTTGTCTTGCTCTGTAACTAACTCTTTTCTGCGAAGTTCAGCCATTTCCTCAGCATACGCTTCAACCTCTTCCCGACTTGGCATCTGTTCTACTGGTTGTTGCTCTGGCGCTTCGGGAGTTTCTACTTCTGTTGCGCCTGGACCATAAAGTTGCTCCTCAAAAGGCTCTACTTTTTTTTGAGAAGGGTCAGCCCAATTTTCATCCATTTGTGGTTGTGATAAAACCATATTTACAAATCATTAATTTGTTGACGAATAGAATCCATGTCAGATTTACTCTCTTTGCTCTGCTTGTTTTTCTTTTTCCAAATAGAAAACTTCTCTAAAACCTCAATCATTGCCTGGTAGACTCTAGACTGACCTTTTGGAGTAGACATCATCTTCTGGTATTCAAGCTTTTCTTCTTCAGTTATGTTTAAATTATCTTTACTCATACTAAAATTTTCCTTTAAAACCTCTAATAGAAGAACGAATTATCAAAACTAAATAAAGTAACAAAAAAAAGATTCCTCCGAGAACACAATAAAAGAGATACGGCTCACCGAGCAAAATGCCAAGAACAATAATTATCCCAGCAATGATTGCATAAATCGCTAGTCTTCTTGATCTTTTGAAATGCAATTCCAGAAAGTCCGTTTTTACCAAGCTAAAAAGGCCTAGAAGATCCTCTATATCGAGAAAACTCAATAAATACATTAAACCAGCTAATCTTTTTTCTTTGATAGTTGGTAATTTTTTTTCTTTCTCCATATTATAGTAAGTTTGTAATCTTCTGAGCCACTTCAGTCATTTGATTTTCTTCATACCCACGTCTTTCAAAGGGTCGATGACCATCATCCTTGGATCTCGGAATAATATGAAAGTGTAGGTGCATCACTTCCTGACCTGCAACACCACCATTGTTAGTACTGAGTATAAAACCCTTGTAATCTAGCGATTTTATAATTGCTTCAGCGATACGTGGTGCTACACTAACAAGGTTTCGCAAATCTTCACCTGGAGCTTTTAGCAAATCATCACAGTGTCGCTTGGGGATAAGAAGTGTATGGCCAGGATTAATTGGATTGATATCCAAAAATGCATACACATTTTCGTCTTCGTAAACCTTGGTAGAAGGTACTTCACCATTTACTATTTTACAAAATAAACAATCATTCATATTTTTTATTAGTTTGATTAAATCCCGTTCTTCAGAATGCTAAACAAAGCAAATCCTAAACTTAGATATAGTAATATTTGAGCAAAAAAGATCATTCCAAGCATATTAAGGAAAAATCCTAGAATCAAAAAACCGGCCCCAAAGGCCTGTAAGTTCATTTTGATCTTGCCCCAAATGTTTGCTTGAATATCAATATTATCTTTTGACATCTTTTGGAAAGCGCCACCAAGAATGAAGGCTAGCTCAAAGGACAATAGTAACACGGTCAAGTTGAAATTGATTTGAAGCAACAAAACAACCACAACAATACCAATCAAAATTTTGTCAGCAATTGGATCCCAAACTTTGCCCCAATCAGTTATTTGATCCCTAAGTCTTGCCAATGATCCGTCTAAAATATCCGTCAAAGCAAGAATAATAAATAAAATTAAACCTAAAATGTACTCCCCACCTCCCAATAGGATAATCAAGATAGGCGAAAAAACTAACCTAATAAAAGTTAGATGATTAGGCTTTAATCTCTCTGGAACAATGGGAAGAAGATATTTAACAAACCGATCATACGGTGCAAATACAATCTCCTCCTTTTTGGTCATATTTTTATCTATCTATTTTGAGTTGTCCAATCAAACCCAATTTGTGGATCATCAAAAGCAATTCTTTCTTCATCTGGGTCGGCAGGATTATAAGCTTCACTTGTATGGTACAAAAGTGCTGCCTTTTCGTTGCCCAAAACTCTATAACCATGAGCAATACCTGGCGGGATAGAAATCAAACACGGATTGTCTTGCCCCGCACAGATAACTTGAGTTTCACCACGAGTTGATGAATCATTTCTCAAATCATGCAAAACTACCTGAGCCATACCACGAACCATAAACCAAACATCCCACTGACGTTTATGCCAATGAAAAGCTTTGATTACACCTGGTTGGGTTTCAGTGTAACTAGTTTGCTTGACCTCATGAAAAGTTTCTTCCCCCTCCTTGATAATCTCAGCAAAAAATCCTCGATCATCGCAATGTTTTGTTAGCTTTTTTATCGCTACATCATTTATCATAGGGAAAAATTATTTATCTAATTATCTTATCTTACTGTAAATTTGTATGGTTGTAAACTCTAGTAAGCCTCAATATTTATACCATGCGTAAAGCTAGCCCAAAGTGGGAAAAACTGGTTCATCAAACTACCACCAGTGCTAAAGACTTTGACGTGAGGACCTCCACCAGGACCAGCAGCTGTGATAATATCCGTTGTGCCATTCTTGTCCCAATCAATACCTTTGACCTCTATTCCCCCAGCAAAAGATGCTTTGTAAGCAAAGAAGCTTACCAATGTTGTACCGGAATAATTAAAAGCTTTGACATGGGGACCTCCCCCAACACCAGGACCTGTAACAATATCAAGTATTCCATTGTTATCAACATCAGCGAGTGAAATATTTACACCACCAGTAAACTGTGGAACATAAGCTATTATTGATTTTTGCTCATTGAAATTTTCATCAAATATTTTGACCTTTGGTAAGATGCCTCCATGTGGTGCAGTTACAAGTTCGTTCTTGCCATCGCCATCAACATCACCAACTGCAATATTTAAACCATTAGTAAATTCTTTGTTGTAAATATATATCTCTTTTTCTAGTTTTCCATCAAGCTTGAAAACCCTAACAACTGGAACATAGCTAGATTCAGGTGCTGCCAAAATTTCTATTTCACCATCATTATCAACGTCGCCTGCTGCAACCTCAACTCCACCTTTGTAATCAGCGTCGAAAGCAAGAAAACTACTCAATATTACTCCGTCAATTGTTAATGCTCGAACAAATGGTTGACCTCCTTTTGTGGCACCAGTGATAATCTCTTTCTGACCACCATTAATATCTGCCATATATATATTTAGGCCTTGAAACTGATCACCTTTTAGCAGTTCTACCTCATTGACCATATTAAAACTGGAATTGAAGTTCATAACAGAGCTAAGCCCGTTTGATTTGGTTGAAACAAATATATTTGCGCCACTGCTAGTATTTACCAAACCTGTATTTACTGGGACTGGCACAGAAGGATTTGTAACTGGCGTTGAATTGGTTGGGGTTGGAGTAACCGGACTTGAACCACCACCCAATTTACTTAGTGCTTTGCTCACATCCAATAAACCACTACCGACTTTTCCCTGATGAGCTGGATTTTGCACATACAAAAGACCACTTCCTTCAGTTATTGCGGAAATAACCTGGTCGGCTGTCGCTGAACTGTTTTTTGATTTTAATAATGCGGCAGTTGCAGAAACCATTGCTGCAGAAAAAGAAGTCCCATTCCAGCCTTCGCCATAATAATCCTTGAAAAGATTTAATGAGCTATTTTGAAACAGCAAACTAACTAAATCTTGACCTGGGGCAGCTATATCAATACAACCTGAACCATAATTAGAAAACTCTGCCAGTTTATTGTCCTTGTCTGTAGCCACAACACCAATAATCATATTCTTTGAGAATTCCTTATCATAACAGATTGGGTAAATTGGATTGTTTGTCATATCAGAACCTACATTGCTTCCATTTTCAGCATTACCAGCAGCAGCAACGACAATAACATTCTTGTTATAAGCATTTGTAATACTATTTTTTAGTTTAGTACTTTTGTCATAACCACCAAAACTTAAATTTATAACATCTGCACCATTTGCTACGGCATAATTAATAGCTGAAGCAACTGTATCTGAATTTCCGTAGCCAGTAGAATCTAATACAACTATTGGCATGATTTTCACATTAGCAGTAACGCCTTTAATACCACGACCATTATTGTGAACTGCAGAGATCAAACCTGAAATAAAAGTACCATGATTTACGGCAGCATACTCATAATTACCAGAAACACTTGGCTCTGGACTTGCTTGGTTGTGAACAAAATCCCAACCATGCGCATCATCAATGTAGCCATTATTATCATTGTCTTTTCCATCACCAGCTATTTCGCCTGGATTTTGCCATATATTCTTTTCCAAATCTGGATGATTCAAGTCTGTACCAGTATCAAGCACGGCTACAACAATAGAACTACTGCCCATAGTTTGTTGCCAGGCCTGTGGTGCATTTATTTTGCTCAAATACCATTGATCTGAATAATATGGATCACTGGCTGCAAAAACGCTATTTGCAAGCAAAAAACTGACTAAAAATAACAGAATTGCAAGTTTATTAAACTTCATAGATTCTATAAATAGTAATTTTATAATACTTAAGTATTATACCTTATTTAAGTAAAAAAACTAAGCCTGACTTGACAAAATCATTAAAAATTGCAATAATATGATGAAACCTATGTTGTCTTAAGGAGGCAAATATGAACAGGGATGACACAACGGTGATCTCCCTGGAAACCCGACGAGTCAAGGACAGACCGTCTGGCGAACAGAGAGAATCAAATGCTGAGGGAGCTCTTTTGCAGTTCCCTCTTAATACACTTCAACAAGAGGAGGTGCCCTCGATCGATAACCATGAATTGGTTCCTTTTTTGGAAATGCTAGCCCGCGAAGATGTCGTCTCTCCTCGTGAGTACGAACTTCTCTGGAAAGCGTTGACTCCACTGATGGAACTGATGCCTGGTCTGACCGACGCAGTGATTGAAGAAGTGCGTGATCTCTACAGTGCTCCCCCCAAGCCCACCAAGTATGTCTGGGCACGGGAGGAGGAAAACCTGTGGAAGCAGTTGCTAACCGATGGAGAAAATCCGATCCCGGGTTTCGACATGGTAGCAGCCCACAGCACATTCGATATTCCGCCCGAGCAACGTGCGAAGAAGATCCACTTCCTCAAGCCGGAGTTTGAGCGTGAACTCGACTCAGATGATGACAATGACATTCCTGGTGAAGTTATCCAGGCAACCGTCTTTTTCTTCATCTGCGTCAGAATGTTCAGACTGCAACATATGTACGATCAACAGCAGCTGATCATTCAGTCGGATGAACCTTCAATCGACCAAACGGAGATGATCACTGAAGAAGTTCTCACAGAAGCTCCTGAAATCCATTTTCACAATGAGCTTCCCAAGAAACCAGGTGGATGGAGAACATTCCGTCGAATTCTGGAACGTCTGGGTGTTGACCTGGACGATGAATAGAAAAAAAGAGAGCCATTCTCGTATGGCTCTCATTTTTTTATGCTTTTTCTTGTATCTCTTTGTTAATCATTTCAATAAACTGTTCAACTGGCTTAGGCCCGAGATCACCGTCGCCTCTTTTCCGAATGGCGACACTGTTGTCATCAACTTCTTTTTCTCCAATAACTAGGACATACGGTAATTTGTCTTTTTCCGCGTTTCTAATTCTTTTTGGCAAAGAATCACCATCACTTATAACTTTGACTCTCAAGTTTTGCGCTACTAATTTTTTCTCAACGTCATAAGCATAGTCTTCAAACTTTTCAGATACCGGCAAAATTCTGATTTGCTCAGGAGATAACCAAACTGGAAACGCTCCAGCGTAATGCTCAATCAACAAGCCTAGGAATCTTTCAAAAGAGCCTAGAAGTGCTCTATGAATCATATATGGTCGCTCTTCTTTTCCATCAGAGTTTGTATATGTCATATCAAAACGCTCTGACAGATTGAAGTCAAACTGAATTGTTGTACATTGCCATTCACGTCCAAGTGCGTCCTTTACCTTGTAATCAAGCTTCGGACCATAGAACGCTGCTTCTCCAAGTTCTTTTTCTACTTCAATACCAAGTTCGCCAGCAACCTTTTCTAATGTCTTCTCAGCCAGCTCCCAGTCTTCTGGTTTACCAACATACTTGTCTCTATTCTTTGGATCACTTAGTGATAAGTAGATTTTGTAATTGCTAAACCCAAAAGAATCAAAGATGTATTTAGCAAAATCTGCCACTCTTTTCAATTCATCCTCAACTTGATCCTTTGTACAGATAATATGAGCATCATCCTGGGTAAACCCTCTAACTCTAGTCAAACCAGATAGTTCACCCGATTTTTCATAACGGTAAACTGTACCACATTCAGCCCAACGAAGCGGTAGGTCTCTATATGACCATTTCTCTGCGTTGTAAATCATAACATGGAATGGACAGTTCATTGGTTTTAATAAATATTCTTCCTTTGGACTATCTACAACAGTACCTTCTTGTGACTCTTTCAATGATTTGCTGACTTCAATTACCGGATACATACTGTCATTGTAAAAGTTCCAATGACCTGAAGTTTCCCATAAAGCTCGAGATCCAATATGTGGAGTACGTGTTAATTCATACCCCCCCTCTCTGTGAGCTTGGTACCAAAAGTCCTCTACGATTCTCCAAAGCAACGCTCCTTTGGGTTTCCACATAGCTAGACCTTGTCCAACTTTTGGATCGATCAAGAATAAGTCTTTGCCAATAACTCTATGGTCTCTTTTTTCAGCCTCTTCAAGAAGTTTTAAGTAATCCTCAATTTCTTCTGGTGTTTCAAAGGCCAAGGCGTAAATCCTTTGCAACATTTTGTTTTTCTCATCACCTTTCCAATACGCGCCAGCAATTTTGTGAAGCTTGAAAGCTCCAACCCTACCAGTTGACTCTACATGAGGACCTCTACACATATCAACGAAAACCTCTTTGCCTTCTGAATCAATGTTTTTGTAAAAACTAATCTCTGTTTCACCTTCACTTTCCAAGTCTTCAATCATTTCAAGTTTGTACGGATTGTCTTTCAAGAGTTCTTTGGCTTCAGCTATTGGCAGTTTGTAATTCTCAAACTTTTGATTAGCAGCTTTGATTTTTCGCATCTCCTGCCCGATTCTCTTCAAGTCTTTGTTGGAAAATGATCCCTCACCGAGATCAAAGTCGTAATAAAACCCATTTTCAATATCCGGACCGATAGTTAACTTGGCTTCAGGATAATATTTAAGTACAGCTTGCGCCATAATATGCGCAAGAGAATGTCTCATTTTTGCTAATTGTTCTTTGTCCATATAAATTTTATCTATTATTCTTCTGTGTATTCAAGGAACACCCCATGCTCAAATCCACCTCGTTTTTCACGCCTTGCAAGTTGGAGATCCGTGACCTCTTGATCAGTAATATTTTGCTGCTGCTTGATTGCAGCAATTACCTCCTAAACATCTCCTAATTCCTTTATAAGTTCTTTGCGGTTATTGCCAGCCTCTTTGACTTCTATGGCCTCCTCAACAATCTTATCAGACAAAGACTGCAAAAACTCATCACCCTGAACAATTCTTGTTTTTGAAGTAGCGCCATTGGCAGAAATGACTTCTGGGATTTTGTCTCTAACTAATTTGTTAAATATTTTCTTTGTCATACTATTTTACCCCACCCGGGGTTGTTTCTTTTTCCAACATAAAGGTAACAGGTCCATCATTCTCAAGCTTCACTTGCATATATGCACCAAACTCACCTGTTGAAACTTTTATTCCTTTGTCTTGTACAGCCTTGATGAATCTGTCATAAATTTCTTTGGCGCGAAACGGTTCAGCAGCAGCAAAGAAGTCAGGGCGTCTACCTTTTTCACAAGCCCCACAAAGAGTAAATTGAGAAACTATTAGAGCTTCACCCTTCACGTCCTCTATGGAAAGATCAAACCCTTTTTCTCCATTCTCGAATATTCTTAAGCCGACTAATTTATTCACCAAGTAATCAATTTCCTCACCAGTATCGTATTTGCTAATTCCGAGAAAAACCAAAAGACCTTTGTTGATTTGTCCAACAACTTTTTCCTTGACTATAACTTGTGCAGAATTTACTCTTTGGATCAAAATTTTCATATAAAAAAACCAAGGTTTATAACCTTGGGATCCCGACTAATCAGGATGGTTCCACCCAAGTTCTCTGGATATACAAACTCCAAAGCACTTAATTTAGTAAATTGTCCTCAGTTGCTTAGCCTAGGAAACTAGAACCCTTGCGGGTAGTTGGTTGGTAGCCAACTCAATCACGACTGATTAAACTAATTATACCTCCATAGTATAATTAGTCAACTTTTAAAAAGAGAAGGACCTAGACGTTGTAGCCTAGGTCCTTGTGGGCGCTAGCGCCCGGACTTGGTCATCCGCAGGATGCTCTCGTCGGGGCAGAACTTGAAGCTCTGCCGGTCGAGCTTGCGATTGACCTCGCCGTTACACATGTCTTCGTTGGACACGCCGGAGTGGGTCCTGTCGTGGGCCGAGGCCTTGTAGTACTTGACACCACTGCCGTCGTGGGAGCCCTGGAACACCTTAATGGTGTATCCACGGTATGGCGGCAAGGTGTAGACCATGCCATCGCACCAGGGACCTCGCTTGTCGCAGTTGGCGTCGAGAATGAAGCTCACGTTGCGACCGGGGATCCTGGCGACGAAGAACCGACCGTTATCCACGAACTGGAGATTCTCGAGACTATCGAGCAGGTCCAGCGGGTTGGCCATCTTGGCCACGATCTGCGAACGGTTGAGCCGCCACCGCTCCTGGATGTCGACGACGATCTCTTCCACGAGCACGGGACGTCCATCGATCAAGTAGGTTCCGTTGAGCGTCAGGTCGACCAGACCAGCCTTGCGGCAAATCATGACCTTCAGCGAATGGAAGTCCTCCTTGAACTCCGGCATGTCGTAGAACTCACAGCCGGAAGCCCGGTTGATGAGCGTCATCACCTGACGACCATCAGTGATGGTGATGGTGCCTTCGGTCTCGACGGTGATCGTGATATCCTTGATGGACACCTCGGACCACGCGTCCGCCTCGACAACCTCGACGATCCCGAGACCGGCCTGGGCCTGGCTGGAGAACAGCGACACGCACAGGAACATGAGAACGAACAGCTGCGTACGCATAGCGTACCTCAATGTGGTTTACGGCTTACGCCACTTTGGTTACCAATGAATTGATAAGCAAAGCGGCATAAACAAACACTTATTTCTCTATCTTTTATGTGTGACACTATAACACATATAATTAACATTGTCAAGGCCCTACCTTGTTGCTTCATTTAAATTGAAAAGACCGTACCATTGAGATGATACGGTCCTCCCTGTTTAGGGTTAGTAGGAAGTGATGCTTTCGCTGGTGATGCGAACACAAGCGATGTTCCCGATGCGAGAGCGCTTGACCACGCGGTTTCCCCTCATGGTACCACCTGCGTATCTTCGGGTCATCGTGTGTCGGACCCCGCTCTCTTGCTGAACGGTCTGCTGACGAGTCCGCAGAAGCTCAGCGCGAGCACGCATGTCCACGACCGTCCACAGCATGGACAGAGGCATACCGCGAGTCTCTTCGCAGTGGACGAGTGATCCGTCCGTCTGCAGACCGAGCTCAGCCGCTTCGACCTCATACAAGGCCTGGGTCTGAGGATCGTCATAGCTCTGACGGACACCACCACCATGGCTGGTCGTTGCGCAGCCAGCAGCCATCATGCAGAACAGGGCGAACAGAACGCTCAGGGTAAAAAAGGACTTCATGTCTTTCTCCTTCTTCCTCAAATCTTTGAGGAGCAATATCCTTGCACGGGAATGGGACAAACCAACTAGGCTTATTCCTACCATTCAGCTCATGACCCCAGCATTAGGGTTAAGAGCTTTGTGCTTTATTTAACTAAAACAAGTATATCATATTTTTAATGATTTGTCAAGCTTTAATCCATCTTTTATCTAAAATTAGGAAACAAAAAAGAGCCCTCTCGGCCCTTTTTCTATATCTTACTGATTTGGATTGTCTATAACAATACTGATATGATCTTGTAATTTTGGTACACTTTTGACCCAAAACGGAGAAAGAATCACTTCAACTTCTTCTATCTCACTAAAGTTAGCTAGATACAACTCCACACCCTTTGGACTAAGACCAACCATTTTCTCTTTATCGAATATTTCATTGCTTGACTTTATCACTGACTCCCCTTCAACATGAACCTTCACCTTGGCAGTTTTATTATCATTATCAAAATCTTGAACTGTATATGACAATTTGTCTACGCTTAAATTTAACAAGTCTTGCCCACTTGGAACAACCTCTTGTAGCCGGTCCCCAGCAACTTCAACAATACTGTTCTGCTCCAAGGCAATTAGGACTGCTTTTATTTTCATAGAAACAGTAAACTCATCCTGCTTTGAACCAATCTCAGCTTCACTGGCTTCCTCAATTACTTGCTTGGAGACAACAAGAGAAAGATAATTCTCAGTTGGCAAGTTGGCCTTGAACTCATCAATGGCTTTTTGGTAAAGCTGCTCCGTCAATTCATCTTTGGCTTTTTTCACATCTAATTCCTGAATCACCTTGATAGCCTCTCCTGTACTCTTGATAACTGCTTTGCTCTCTGCGTAAACTTGTGTCTGTAAACCTTCCCAAAGACCAGGAATAGTAAATGTTGTTGGAACTAACTCATCAAATGAGTTTGGATCATCAGCATAAACATTGGCTTCAACCTCACTACCAGCAGGAATATCAACACGATCATTTAGTCTCAAGAGAATTCCATCCTGAGTTAGCAAACGAGTAGTTTTGACCAAAGCCTGGCTTTCAGCTCTCTTGTTGATCAGTGTTACCTTGCCAATTGTGTTACCCTCAAGTAACTCTGAACCAGTTGCTTGCCCGACGCCTTGTCCATCAACTTCAGTTTCAAACAAGATTCCCTGGACAAAGTTAGCACTTTCAACTCCACCATCACTGGCAACGTCAATAACAAAATCAGTTTCAACCGTAGATGAAACTGGGGAAATTTTGATCATAGCTCGACTAGCAGAAAAATAGAAGATAAAAACTACTAATAGAACTGACACTACTACGAAACCGAAAATTAGTTTTTTATACCCCTCTGTTACTTTGGAATGTTTCTTGACGTACATATAATTGTTTTTTTATCTAAATTTATTTTAACAAAGCCTCACCAACACGTCAAAATAGTTATCAACTCTCCAAGATTGCGCCCTTACCCAAAACTTGCTCAATTTTCACTTTGGACTCTGATGCTAATTCTATTTGAAAGTTAGTTTTGATCATTTTATCTTGTATTTTTAGCAAAACTTGATACTTGCCGGGGATAGACATAAAGAGCATCTTTACTTTGTTGGCAAAATCTTTGGTTGCTCCGGCCGGGTACTGAACGACTACTTTTCGCAAAGGACCATTACTGCCACTATTCATTCCCTCTATCTCGTTTTTCTTGAGTTGCTCAAATACCAGTCGATAGGTGTGCTCATTGATTGGCAACACGTTATTGGCTAATAATTTTAATTCTCCATCCTTGTCAGACATCGATCCTTCAATAATCAAAAGTGATCCAGAATTCCATACCTCCTGATTTTCTATTTGCTGATACAATCTAGGAAAAATTAGGCACTCGACTGACCTAAGAGAATCTTCAATCGTTAAAAATAACATTGGATCTCCCTTTTTGGTGATTATCTTCTTGCTACTAACAACTACCCCACCAACTCGAGTTGTAGCTTTTTGTCGATATTTATTTTCACCATCTGAATTACCGGACCCAGCACTCAAGTGCGAAATAGGTTGAATCAAACCTTTGAGTTTTTTTTCATATTCAGAAAATGGGTGCTCGGAAACATACAAACCCAAGAACTCTTTTTCCCAATCTAAAATTTGTTTCTCTCCATAGTCACTAGCCTCGCGCAAAACCAACTGAGGCAAGGCTGATTCAGCAATTCCATTCAAACTAAATATATTAATCTGTTTTGTTGACTTTGAGAGCTCAACTTCTTTTATAAACAAAATCATTTTATCAATGTTTTCTAAGAGTGCTGATCTTTTTGCAAACATATCCATAGCACCACTCTTGATAAGTCCTTCTAGAGACTTTTTGTTAAGAGCATCACTACCCAGTCGACTCAAGAACCCCTCGAGATCCGCAAACGGACCTGCCTGCTTTCTGGCATGAATGATAGCCTTTGCTACATTCTCACCAACGTTTCTAACGGCATTTAACCCAAACCTAATTCTTGGGTGTTTTTCTTGGAGTGACTCTGCCACAACTGTGAAGGTAGAAAAACTTTCATTAACACTTGGCGGTAAAATATTCAAACCCATTTGTTTGCACTCATCAATCTCAATGGTAATGCGGTCCATGTTGTGTTGATCTGAAGTCAGAAGTGAAGCCATAAACTCAGCTGGGTAGTTGGCTTTCAGGTAAGCTGTTTGATAGGCAACCAATGCGTAGCAGGCAGCATGTGATTTATTGAAACCATATTCAGCAAATTTTTCCATATCCGAAAAGGTTTGCTTGGCTAACTCATCAGGGAGTTTGTTGTTTTTGCAACCATCAATAAATTCTTTTTTCATCTTTTCCATCAAATCAGCAATTTTCTTGCCCATGGCTTTTCTCAATGTATCAGCTTGACCACCGGTAAAACCTGCCATTTCCTTTGACAGTTGCATGACTTGCTCCTGATAAACAATAACCCCGTAGGTGTTCTCCAAAGAGCTCTTCATGATCGGATGATTGTAAGTAATTTCCTTGTTTCCATGTTTACGAGCAATAAACTCATCTACCATACCTGAATTTAATGGACCTGGACGGTACAAAGCAACCATGGCAATCAAGTCTTCAAAAACTGATGGCTTCAACATCTTCAAATAACGTTTCATGCCACTAGACTCAAACTGAAACACGCCAATTGTCTGTCCTTTTTGGAAAAGCTTGTATGCCTTTTCATCATCAAGTGGGATATCATCAATCGTGACACATATTCCATGCATTTTATTGATAATCTCACAGGCTCGTTCAATAATAGTTAGGTTTTTTAAGCCCAAAAAGTCCATTTTTAATAGTCCGAGGTCTTCAATTGGATGAAGTGAGTATTGTGAAATCACAACATCTTGTTGGTCCCTGGCATACTGGACAGGACAATAATTATCCAAAGGATCACGAGTAATAACAACACCACAAGCATGTGTGGATGCGTGACGAGCAACACCTTCTAGTTTCTTGGCAAAATCAAGCAACCTTTTGGCTTCAGCGTTGTTCTCGTACATGTCCTTCACCTCGCCAACCTTCGTTACAGCGTCATCGAGGTTCATGCCCATTGGAATCAGCTTTGAAATTTGATCGCAGAAATTATAAGGCAAATCCAATACACGTCCAACGTCCTTGACCGCAGCTCTGGCAGCAAGTGTTCCAAATGTTATGATCTGCGCAACGTGATCTTTGCCGTACTTTTCTTCAACGTACTGAAGAACCTCGTCTCGTCTTTCATCGGCAAAATCAATATCAATATCAGGCATAGAGACACGATCAGGATTCAAAAATCTTTCAAACAACAAATCATATTTCAATGGATCGATATTTGTAATATCTAATAAATAGGACACAACACTACCAGCGGCAGAACCACGGCCCGGTCCAACAACAATACCGTTCTTCTTGGACCAAACAACAAAATCTTGAACAATCAAGAAGTAAGACGCATACCCAGTTCTCTGAATTACACTGAGTTCGTATTCCAAACGGTCAATTACCTTTTTCTCATACTCATCAAGACTTTCTTTTTTGGGATCAAAGTTGTAGCGACGAGGAATGCTGTTATAACAAGACTCCTTAAAAAACTCAAAATCCGTTTTCCCCTTTGGAACCTCAAAGTAAGGAAGCTGTATTTCCCCAAGAGGGATCTCTAGGTCAACTTTTTCAGCTAACCTATTGGTATTTTCAACAACTTCAGGATTATCCCGAAAATTATCGTACATCTGCTCTGGGGTATATAGAGAAAAATCTTCGCCCATGTAACTCATGCGATCCTTGTCAGTCAAAACTTTTTTGGTTTGTAAACAAATAAGAATATCATGCGCCTCAGCATCTTCTGAGTTTAAATAATGACTATCATTGGTGGCAATAATTGGAATGTTGTACTTTTTGCCAAGTTCGTATATTTTGTAGTTAACCGTTTTCTGTTCTGGAATGCTCGGATGGTGCTGAACTTCTAGATAAAAGTTTTCTGGACCAAAAACTGATAAATATTTTTGAATAATTACATCAAGCTTGTCATCATCAAACCCGTGCATAATACCGCGAGAAAGTTCTCCAGCCAGACAGGCAGTTGAACAGATCAAACCCTCAGAGTATTGTTTCAATACTTTCCAGTCAATCCTAGGTTTGTAATAAAAACCTTCTAAATGAGCAATACTGGTCAGCTTTATCAAGTTTTTGTATCCCTTATAATTTTTTGCTAACAAAATAATATGGAAGCGCTGTTCCTCAGCCGCCTCCTTTTTGTGCAAGTCATCAACAATGTAAGCCTCAACTCCAACAATTGGTTTAATCCCAGCTTTTTTACATTTTTGATAAAACTCAATTGCCCCAAACATCACACCGTGATCTGTCAGTGCCATGGCTTGAATGCCACACTCTTTGGCCTTGTTGACCATGTCGTCTATTTTGGTCAGTCCATCTAGTAAACTGTAGTGACTGTGGACATGGATGGGTGTATAAGTCTTCATAATTTTTTTGGTTTCTGAATGTATTTTACCATACAATTCATAATACCCAAAAGATGGTTATTATCCACTTTCTTCACCATAAAACACTATTTTTAGTCAATCTTTTGCAGTTTTTTTTCCATGCAGGAGGTGTATTTAAATTATACCCATACTTTTCATGAGCAAGATACTTTTTGACACCAAAAAGTATCCAAAAAGTGCTGGAGTTCCGAAATGCTAGCGTCGATTAGTAAATGAGGGAAATACTATGGCAATCTCCACCCCAGACCCCGTGTAGTAAATTATTTTGTGCATTGAACTTTAATCGACCTTGTGGGGTTTGGGGCGAAACGTTGAGTCAAAAAATAGAAGGAAGCAAAATAAAAGGACCACAACGAATTGTGGAGCCCCAAAACTTTTGCCTACTTTTGGTTACAAAAGTAGGGGGCCGAAGGTCATAAAGTGCTTCATGTATTATTTTTATAAACAAAAAACCACTATTTTGAAAAAAATAACGGTTTATTGGAACCAAACTGTATAAAACTGATCTTTGTTGATCACCTCAACGTGTTGTAGTGATTGCCTATTTGGTGCCAAAGCGTCTTGTGACAATATTGATTTATTAAAATTCAAATCTAACTGTACATTCATACTGGGAAGCCCCGCTTGTTTCTGAACAAGTAAACTGTATTCTCCACTCCCCACTTTTTCGGTAACAGTAGTTGGCAATTGATACTCCCATGTCACCTTTTTGCTAGTTTGTGGCTCAACTTCAAAAAACAAACCGAATGAAGTCTTGCCAAACTCATCAACCGTATCAATGTCTTCTGCATCTATTATTTTATTGCCTACTTTTATGGATATCAACTCACTTCCAGCAGGAACATAAAGTCGTGTGTATGTCCGATAACGAGTAGTCTTCCAACTAAACGTGCCCAGGTTCTGGTATGTGACCTCTGCCTTTGCAGTAATATTTTTACTATCAGATTGATTTAAGTGATAAAGCAAAGTCCTCTCCATCACTGAATCAGTTTTCAAAGCAGCCAAGTTTGCATCTACAAGCATCACGAAATCTCCATCAGTACTTTTGACTTCACCAGCCCACTCATTTTCCAAGGCCAAACTTTGCATCTGGGGATCAATAAAATACAACTGTATGTGTTTTTGTTCAACTAACCCCGTTGTTATATCAATCAACTCACTTAACTTGTTCATTGGCAATGAGTGCAATTTATCAATAACCATCTTGCCTAAATCACCAATAATATCTTTTCTATCCTTCATCTCAATACCTTGTTGGTTGTAACCATACTCTACTTGATATTCAAGTTGTTCCCAAAAGTTAGCCTTGTTGAAAAGTAAGTCACTAACTGTGAAATTTCCCAAAACGCCAAGAAATTCCTCCAGAACTGTTGGTGTAATAGCTATCACACCATCAACTTTTTCTTCTCCACCCTCTTGCTCATAAAACCATTTAATCTTTTCAGCTGAAGTTGGCCAGTCGGGCCACCAATTAGCATCTCTGAAGTACCAATGTGGTTGGTTCATGTATTTGGCCATTGGTTCAGGTGACTCAATGTCCCAATCTGCCTCAACTTGTTTATCTAGTTGATAACTGTCTTCTGTGAAAAATGAAACCAGCTCAGCGTTTTTTATTTTGACGATCCCATAAGTTCCGATAAATCCACCACTTGGACGCATTTCTCTATTGTTTTCCAAAATCAAAAGGTAAGTCTTTTCTGTCGGATACCCAGAAAAAGCTGGTAACAATTTCGCAACGACAATGACATTGTCAAATGACCTTCGAACCGCAGGAAGTTTGGCTTGCAACGGTTCAATCACTTGGTCAAATATAAACAAAGGTTGTTTTTTCTTTATACTTATTAACTTTTGATTTACATTACTTAAATCTTCTTGAGTTTTTTCAAGTTGATCAACTGAATTGTTGAGAATGGATAATATTTTACCTTTTTCTTCTGTTGAAATAGTTTCCCAGGACAATGTTTCTGTGTGCAATACTTTTTTTACTTGTTGCCCGATCTGAGTGATCTCTTTTAATGACCTTGAACTGATTTCGCCTATCTCCACAATCTCAGATGCTACCATTAATTGATTTTTCAATAAGTCACTACGGAAAATAGCTGCTTTGCCAGCAATAGACAAGGCATTCTTCGCGCTTTTGAAATCCTGCTCGGCTGCTTCCAAATTGTTTACAGCTTGATCAAAATCTTGTTCCTTGATACTACTCTCTGCTGCGACCAAGTGGTCCTGTCCAGTCATACCATCAGCATAAGCTGTTTTCAGACTTGCATAGTATGGTGCAACGGAAATTCCAGCGAAAATTCCAATCAGAATTATAAAAAAGAGTGCCAACATTAAAAAATATGGCAACAACTTGAACGGTATCAAAATAATCTGACCAAAGGTAACAGCTTTGTGTTTATACTTGCTTTCCGGAGTTGGCAATAAATTTTGTTTGTTACTATGCATAAATATATTTATAGTATAGCAATAATTTGACCAAAAAACGAGATCAATCCCTACTTGGCATGAGCAATTTAATATTGTAAAATGGAAAGGCACGCTTTTTATTTTTTCAATAAAACAAAAACAAATTATGATCCAAATAACCGAACATGCAATTTACCAAAAAGGACTGATAATCAAAGACAGCCAGATTCATGGATTACAGCATTTGAAAAACGTAGAACGTTTCGGGCTAATCATGGCCAATAGAAATGGTGCTGACAAAATGCTTGTTTCACTGTTTGCTTATTTACATGACGCCAGAAGACATACTGACAATGATGACCCTGATCATGGAAAGAGAGCTGCGCTCCTGCTAGATGAACTTTTGGAAGAAGATGTTTTTACACTATCAAAAATACAAAGAATGAACCTTGCTCATGCCCTAGCCTGGCACAACAGCTTTGAAGCCAAAAGTCATGACATTACAGTTCAAACTTGTTGGGATGCTGACCGGCTGGATCTCTGGCGTGCTGGAATTGAACCAAACCCCAAATTTATGTTCACTGATGTTGGTAGAAGCTCTGAGATGATTGAGTATGCAAAAAGTTTACACCATTGCATATAAAAACTGAGATAAAGAACGAGGCCAACTAGGCCTCTTTTTTATTAATTTTAGATAAAAATCAACAACGACCGTTGACAGAACTGCCAATTAGTGATAAACTAGAATGTTCGGTTTTGTGAGATAGAATAACTATATAAGGTTGCCTGATGGAAACTCTCGTACTGGTTCTTTCCCTCTTCCAGATCCTTGGCCTATTTCTCATTATCATCTGGCAGGAGCTGCCGCCGAAGGCGAGATACTTGATCAGTCTCTGCGGATTGGCCGCTGTCATCAAGCTCTTTGTTCTTCCTGCAGACCAGTTGTCAGTGTTCAACGTGATTGTGGCAGCTGCCGGTTTGGGCCTGATGGTACTGGGACACTTCATGGCGCAACAAAATACCTAAGGTCAACTCCACCCTAGAGTGTTAGCTTCTCAAGCTGACACTCTTTTGCTTTATCAAAAAACGAGTCTTTATCGACTCGCTTTTTCTATTTTGTACCATTTCCACATGTACTTGATCCAACTAACGATATGCACACGTGTGAGTTTATTGAAAACGAATTTCAGAGCACCACCTTCAGCCGATTCACGACGATGAAGATGAACAACCTGAGTATGTGCGTGATAAATATTTTTGTAACCTGCCTTTTTTATTCTCCTACACAAATCTGTGTCTTCAAAATACATAAAAAACTGTTCATCAAAGTGACCAACTTGGTCCAAAACTTTCTTGGGAACAAGAAAACATGAACCCTGGATCCAATCCACCTCTTGTACTGTATGATGGTCCCAATCCAGCATTAGAAACCTGTGTAAATCTCTTTTTCCTATTCTAGTTTTCCCGAGGAAAGTTCTTCGAAATATTGGTGTCCAGAAGTTGTGCCACCTATAACAAGTGTGTTGTAAGCTCCTGTCTGGATTCAAAAGTTGTGGAGACAATAAACCAACATCATCCTTGTCTCCAATGAACTCAAGTAAACTATCAATTGAATTATTGAAAAAGAAAATATCTGGATTGACAACCAAAACGTATTCACCTTGAGCTGATCTCATACCATGATTATTGCCGCCCCCCATACCGAGATTATTTCCAGTCTGCAAGAACTTAACGTCTGGGAACTTTTCCTTAATTAGCTTTTCAAGCCCATCGTCTGAACCATTATCAACAACAATAACCTCATGCTCACAACTGGGCGCATATTCCAAAACAGACTTGAGACAGTTCTTGACCAAGCCAGCACGTTTATAGTTCAAAATGACGATTGATAAGTGCATAAAGATGCAAATAAGGAGGCCGTCCCCCTTATTTATTAAACCATTGTGTTAATTCTTCAATTTTTATCTTTTTATTTTTCCAGGCAACCTGTCTTTTCAGTTTCATCTGCTTTCTATTATGGAAAAAATCTTTCCACGCTCGCAGTGTGCTTGGTTCCAAAAGGAGTATGTAAAAAAATTTAGCGAATTCATAGAAAAAAACCTGCGGGTAAAGTTTTGGCACACATTTCTGCAAAAAATATAGATGATTTCTATATGAATGAAAATTCGCAAATTTGGATTTTCTTTTTCTGCTTTTCATGACCTGGATTTTGGTTTCCTTGTTGTGCTCTGCACCAACAGTACGATCATGATAGGCAATTGCCTCAGGATCCATCCATGACTGCCACCCAGCCAAACGTAATCTAAAAGCGATATCTACATCTTCTTTGTAAGCAAAGAAAAGTTCATCAAAATATTCTTGTTGGTACTGCACTTCTTCCAAAGCTTTGCGTCTATATATAGCAGCTGCACCAGAAATACCAAAAACTTCCTCCCTAACCGAAGATTGTCCCTCATCTACTTCACCGGCGCCCAACTCAACCACTCTAAAGTTTTTCATTACCTTCAATCCCAAACTATCAATGTATTTTGTCTTGGCTCCGTCCTGCAGTCTGTACAGTTTACCTGCAACTGAACCTATTAATTTATTACTGTCCAACAAAGCAACTGCATGTTGTAAATAATCAGGATCTAGTACGATATCTTGGTTCAGAACCAGAACATAATCAGACTTAGTCCAGTGAACGGCCTGATTGTGACCTTTGGCAAAACCATGATTCTCACGATGCTTGATAATCTTCAAGTGTGGGTACCGTTCATTAATCAATTCCAAAGTTTGATCACTTGACCCATTGTCAATGATAATTATAGTGTAGTCTTGAAATGTTTGATTCATAACTGAACGCAAACAATTTTCAATATACTTTTCACCATTCCAGGTGACAATATTTATAGAAACACGTGACATAATTATTTTCTTGCTTTCGGTGTTACAAAGAAGCCTAAATGATATTTTTCTGGCAACATCAAACGAGTTTGAGCTTCAACTGCTGGTACTGCACCAAAAAGTATAAAAGTTATAGGTAATAAAATCCATTGCAATCCCATGATAGCATATTTCCACTTGGGATGACCATCTGGACGAGGCGGCAAAAGAAACAAGCTAATAATGGCAGAAAAAAGCATACCAATCATAGCAGCTGTCATCAACCATTGCAGAACAAAAGGTGCATTCTGAACTATAACTGAACCTGACACTTGACTCTTGCCGGCTATAAAGAGAGGTAGATAACCAAGGATAAACAGAAGCAATGGTGCTGTTGCCCAAGTATACATTCCCTCAAGCTGGTTCCAAATTAGTTTTATTTTTTTACTCACAGGAATCTTGGTGCTATATTTGAACCGTTTCATCATATAAGGAAAATGTTCCACTCCCCAAGCCCAGCGACGTTGTTGTTTATATAAACTCTTGAAACCCTGCCAGTAAGAATCATCCATCACTGTGTCCATTGAAACAGGCACGTACATGGGTTCAACAATATAGTCTCCGTCGTAGTGAAAAAAGCATTGAAGAAAGATTCTTGAATCATCTGTAACAATATCTTTCTGCCAAAAGCCTACATCAACAAGAGCCTTGAAACTCATGCTATGTGAACTAAACGTGTGCAATCTCTCTGGCCTCATTAACTCCATGAAAAGCCAAAAAACTGTACCAAAAGCAGTAACACGCATAGGCGCAGGAGCGTCCCAAATATTGTTGTTGTAATTTACTGCTGGTTGATAAGAAACCCGCATTGGAGTTGGGTGAGTCAAATACTTGTAGGCTAAATGTGCGAAATACTCATGGTGAACGCAGGTATCGCTATCAAAGTATGAAACTACTAAATCCTCATGTGCGATTCCCATTTCATTGACCATCTCCAAAGACCGATGTCCCATCCAATTCGCGTTGGCACCCTTTCCCTTCATCTCCCCTTCTAAGTCGCCAGGATGAATTGTAATTAACAGTCTGTGAAATTTATCTGAATATTCTTTTTGCAAGGTGTCTGCCTTTGGTTTGAAATCATCTAACATTCTTCCCTCACCACCCAAAACAACAATCATTTTTTCACTCGGATAATGGCTGTTCAGCAAACTGTTCAAAGTTGTTCTGAGAACTTTCAATGGTTCCCCGGCAGTCGGTAAATATATAATGTGATAAAGTCTTTCCCAGTTTGGCAACTTTTCAACTTTCTGAAACCAATCAACGCTAGTTGTATGTTTGTATTTCTTGTATGAGATAGTTGCATAAACGATAAAATACATAACGCGAAATAGCCAAAATAGATCAAAGGCAATTATGAAATAAATGACCCAAAGTGGTTTAACAAAAGACAGACCAATTGCAGCTGCAAAAGTTGTCCAAATAAGAAGACCTGGGATGGTCTCATGAATTCTAAAAATTAAGCTTTTTTTGTTCATATAATTTATTGTAGAATAACACAATTTACCCCATTAATCAAGGCTAAATTAATTAGAATAAAACTGGACAAATTGGTTGTTTTATTGCCCCTGTCAGAGTTTCGCCCCAACCCCCACGAGGCTGATCTATTCCATTTTGACAAAATTCTGAATACTCAAAAACCGGTCCTGCGACCGGTTTTGTATATTATCAATTAAACAATTAAATCGTAAATTGTATAAACTATTCCTAGAGCAAACATGGTAATCAGCAACCAACCAATAATCTTGAACTTGGGTAACTTGAACTCAGGCTTCTGGTCCCCAGATTTTTTGGCTTTCCAAAACATAAGTACCAAAATTATTCCAGTCAGTCCAAAAGTTAAACTACCGGCAATGCTCATGGTCTGAATGAAGTCTCTAGCACTAGCCAAAAAGATAACTAGAGGTACGGATATCACCAACAACCAAGACATGAAAGCAGAGTACTTGAAATCAAATCGAAATAGCTCTTTTAGGGTGACGCCAATAGAAAGAAAGCTTGTACCCATAGCAAAGAAGGCAAACAAATTACCAAAAACAACCATTGACTGTCCAATTTTGTCACCAAGTCCGATAGTGGCAACCTCTGAAGTCATTTTACCAGTCACACCAACAACCACAACTGCGAAAAGTGTGTATAGGAAAATAGGAACAACACTCCCAGTAATAACGGCCTTTTTCATGGCCTTGGGTTCTTTCCGTAAAATCTCCCTTACCGGAACAATCGAGGCTGCACCTCCATAGGCAAATAAAATTACTCCATAGGGAATCAATAATCTAGAAAAATCTGAATAAAAGAAGTTTTCAACCTGAAGATTGGTTAAACTAATACTGAAAATAACAAAAATAATAACAATAAAAACAGCAACCATCCAAAACTCGAACACTTTTACTAAATCTAGACCAACAAGAAGGATAAAGGCCGCAACGGCAAAGAAAGCCAAGCTGTATACAAATCCATCACCACCAAAAACTGCTGCCAGAACCTCTCCCTCACCTATTAAGTAGGCGGTAAGAGCACCATAACCACCGACAAGCGCTGAGAACACAGTCACTCTATATGCAAACTTACCAAGATACTTCTTGGCATAGCCGGCTATCTGATGACGATATCTAGTTCGTAAAACAACTTCAGAAAACATTAGATTGAGTAGGAGTGCAGCAATTCCCAGAACAAATAACATCGATAGACCTGGCCCAACACCGACCTGAGCAATAACAAATGGAACACCAAGAATACCGGCACCAATAATTGTTCCAACTAATGTAGCAACTGCCTCACCAAAGGCAAATTTTTCTCTGATTTTTTTGCGCATAATTAATGATAATGACAAACGTAAGCAGCTTGCCCTGACTCTTGATTGTTTTGTTCAATAACACTCAAAGCATCATAACCTTTTATATTATCTACCTTTTCGATAGCACCACCTTTCACAATACATCCAAACTTGGTAAAGAAACTTGGGTTGCCTTTGTAATAAACTACTCTTTCTGGACTTGAAATGTTTGAGTAAATAAAAAACATGGCGACGATAACCATCAATATAAAGAAAAGTATTAATAAATATCTAAATGGTAGATGCATACTAAACGGTAACAATTTCTACAAGGTTTAATTTGTTAATTTCCTTTTTACCAGTACTTGAAACGACAATAATTTGTTCGTTCTCTTTTAATCTCTTGCTTTTCTTCAGCTTAGTTATTGATCGACTTATAAGTTTTTCCATATCATCAACTGGTGCAGTCATAAATGGCTCAATCCCCCAAGATAGGTTCAACTGTCTGCGGACTCTTTCATCTTTACAGGCAACTAGAACCGGTAGTTCTGGACGATAGCGACTAACAATTCTGCCGGACTCACCAGACCGAGAGGCTACCAATATAAATTTTGATTTGACCTGCTCGGCCAAAACCTTGGCAACACCACTAATGGCTTGACTAGTTGGCACAATTTGTTTTATTTTTTCATGTATAACTAGATCGTCGTAAGTTGATTTTTCAGTTTTTGCAACAATTCTACTCATGTACTCTACGGTTTCAACTGGGAATGAACCTGTCGCTGTTTCGCCTGAAAGCATAACGGCATCGGTGTGATCAATAACAGCATTGGCAACATCACTAACCTCAGCTCGAGTTGGCCTTGGATTGTTTATCATAGACTCCAGCATTTGAGTAGCTACGATAACCGGTTTGGCGTGTTCAAGGCACTTGTCAATCAGCATTTTTTGCATCAATGGTACATCCTCAGCTGGCAACTCAATGCCCAAGTCACCACGAGCAACCATAACGCCATCTGTAATCTGAATTATTTCATCAATATTATCAATGGCTTCTCTTCTTTCGATTTTAACTATAACTTGAATTTCTTGTTCGTCTTTGTAACCAAGTTGTCTTTCATATTTTTTTATTAACCTTTTCAAATCAGCTACCTCCTTGGCAGTTCGGACAAAAGACAAAGCAACAAAGTCAACTTTGTTTTTTACACCAAAAAATAAATCCTTCTTGTCTTTTTCAGAAAGAGCTGGAACCTGTACCGCAGTATCTGGCAAATTTATACCCTTGTGAGACAAAAGCTTTCCCCCATTAACCACTCTAGTATAAATATTTTTGCCCTTTACTTTTTCTACTATTAGATTGATTAAACCATCTGCTATCAAAATTCGATGATTTTCCTCTACATCCTCATGCATCAAATTGTAGGTAACAGGGATTTTGTCAGCTGCGTCTTTGCCGGTTGTCAAAACCACTTTTTGACCTTTTTTTATAACAAGACCTTTTTCCGGCAAATCCCCAAGTCTAATTCTAGGTCCCTGCAGGTCTAGCAAAACAGCTACGGGTAGCTTTAGTTCTTTGGCGACCGAACGAATTGATTTCATCACTTTCAGATGATAAGCATGTACGTTATGTGAAAAATTCAAACGACAAACATTCATCCCAGCCTTCATTAATCTTTTTAGTTTTAGTTTTGTGTCTGTAGCTGGTCCAATTGTACAAACAATTTTTGTCCGTTTCATATTAAATATTTATTTTTTTTGAATAATCATACAATACTGGAATTTTCCACCATTCACCTTTCAATGTTTTCAAAACTCCTATAACAGAAACCATAATAAACCCGACAACAGCAAAAAACCAGATCAACTGGCCCAAAACTGGAATAACATTTATAAAAGATATAATAACTTCAGCAATAAACAGGACCAAGCCTTGCTTGCCATGAAACTGCGCATATTGACTGTCTTTTTTTACAAGCAGCGGAATTAAACACAAAATTCCTAAGTATCCTAGAGCAGCAACAACCTTGTTGTCAGCCACGTCCTTGGGATCACGAGCACCTCTTTTGATTTCCATATAAGTTATTTAAGTGTTACGTTTTCAAAATGATTATACTTGGGCTGCAAAGAACTAAGATCAATTGCTAAAATATCAAACCGAGGAAAAAACTCCTCGTAAGCTTGATGCTCCAAGAGATATTGATCAATCGCATGACTAAGTTTTTTCTTTTTCTGAACGGTAACGGCCTGTTCCGGGTAACCAAATCGGTCAGAGGTTCTTGTCTTTACCTCTACAAAAACAATTTCTTGGTCTTTGCTAACAATGATATCCACCTCTCCTACTAATTTCTGATTTTTTACAAAGCTGTTGATAGCAATAACTTGGTATCCCAAACTTTTGTAAAAACTAATGGCAAGTTCTTCCCCCCACTGTCCTAATTTTTTGTTGTACCCTTTCATTTAGACTTGTTAGCCAAAGAAAAATTTAGCTAGTCCACCGAAGAATGCTTTGTGCATGTTCGTCATTACAAGAAAGCCAATTAAAATTACAATAACGCCAAGAAGCTTATAAAATGACCGACTACCTCCACTAAGTGCTTTTTCTGCAAAGCCAATTGGACCAATAAAATCAAGCCACTTGCTTGGCCACTTAACTAGAGTAAATCCTAGGCCACAAACAACTAACCCAATAAGAATTTGTGCAAACATAAATTAATTGATTTATTTAAATATCATTAAAATTATACCATATTTTGAGAGTTGCCCCAATAAAAAGACCCTAGCAAAGAAAGCAATGCTAGAGTCTGATGTGCTAGTGCACCGTGGATACCCACTCGGGATGATGTCGCTCGTGTAGAGCAGTGAAGAATTCCCTTCTCTCGTGAGGATGAAAGTTATTGGACACCACGGGGATGGCAACAAGCTGCATCACGGGAAGACTGATGATCAGTCCCATGAGATAGGCGAAGCGCCCCTCCTCCAGGCTGTACCACGGAGAACCCGGCAAGTACATGCCGCCAAATGGATTGGCCAGATAGGACAGTACCAGAACCCCGATCATCAGTCGAGTCTTGTACGGATACTCGTTGTGATCATCGTAGACCACGACCATCAAGTCGCGAATGTCCCGTACTTTGCTGATGACAATAGGCATGATCATGTCGATCGTACCCAAATCCGAGGTTTTGAGCACCTCCAGGAGTTGTGGCACTTCCATGCGCCTGTACCTGTGCTCCTGAATCTTGCGCCGAAGAAAGAATCGAAACCTATTCATGAAAGTTCCTCCAGTTGAATGAGCTAACTAACATCTAATTATAGCTCAATTTAGCTATTTTGTCAATAATGAACCATAAGAATCATTGACTTTTGTGTAAATTTATGCTATTATCTATTGTTACGTCAACACAGAACAAGGAGTCAAACATGGCACACGTAACTGGTGCGATCTCTACTCTCCCCGGCTCGGCTCGCGCTGTGCCGGAAGGACAGATGTGCGATGACTGCGGGAACAAGACCGCCACGCATCGCATCCAGGGAGAAACCGATTCCTTCGGAGCTGAGTGGCACGATCTGTGCGACGAGTGTAACGAGGTGGATCGGGAGCGTCGTCGTCAGCCCATCGCAGGTGACTGTGACTGGTGCAAGCGGCACTCGGACAGTCTGATCACGACGCGTGACTCCGACGAGGGGGCTCACGGCCCTATCTACGAAGTCTGCCAGAAGTGCTACGATCGCCAGATGAAAGCTCTCGAAGCTGAGCTGGCTCGCTACGAAGAACAGCACGGCTACGAAGACTGGTAGCCGTTGAACTACGACTGAGAATAAACGTCCAACAAGGAGGACATTATGCCCGGAACTGCAAACCTGTGTGATGCAGGTCTTTTGGAGCCTGGCTCCATGTGCATCATTGAGGTCGACGACGTCAACTCCCCTACCGGTCTCTGGTGGGGAACAGTTGTCGAAGTGATTCCTCATGACAACTACCTCGCGGTGTCTGCCAAGATTACCGGTGGTAAATTCACGATGAATGGTGATAGTCCTGTTCTCTGCAATGAAGAACAGGGTCAAACCCCTCACGTGAACTACACGGTCTACCCAAGCACGAAGACGACACGACGACTCTTCTCGTGTATCAAGCGTGAACAGGCCAACGCTGAGCGGGCTCGAATGAAGAGCCTCCAGTGGAAAACCACCCACCTCGAGACCATGGAGCATTTGGTCCGTCGCGGGCTGGTGAGTCCAGAGTAATTACACAAACAAAGCCTACTTGTCTTCACAGGTAGGCTTTCACTTTTTAAAACAAAAAATAGGCAGTCAGCCTATTTTTTATATTTATCGCTTGAACTATTTTGTATCAACGAAATCTTTAACAATATGCCACTTTGGTCTTTGCCATGTTTCGACAAAAACATCAGCACCCTTTTCAGTTGCGGTTTTTTGCTTTTCATTGCCGTCCAGGAATAAAATCAACTCAAGCTCTTCATTTTTTTTCCCATACTCATGAGCAAACTTTTCAGCAAATTGATTTGGAGCAACCATCGTTCTGCCATTAAATTTTTGTGGCTCAATATTGAGTTGAGTAATTCCATTGTAAGCCTTGTAAACCAACTCTGAACACACCAGAGCATCATCAGTAACAAAATTAAAATCAAAATCATATGGTTTACCGAGATGACTCAAAGCTTGGGTAACAATTTTGAAATGATCGTACACAGTAGTACCTTTAACGCGAAGAACGGACAAGGAATCAGCATTGGTCGTATACTCAAGTGAAGTCAGAATAACACCTGGTCGCTTGGCTTCGATCACAGCATAGTTGTACCCATCATCATCGGTCGCTCTTAGCGACTCGTAAGCCTTTGTATTCTTGCCTTTGAGGTATTCTTCAAATGATAGTCCTTTTAGTTCTGGAATATCATTGAAGTATTCATTCATCTGCTCAAGCGTTCCAATATACAGAGCTCCATGCGTCCAAAAACCTGGAATCCCTACATTGGTAGCGTGCCACTCACGTCTCTCTAACAGGACATCACCTGGAACAAACAGATCCTTGTACTTATTTATAACCTTTGGAGTAATATGATAATCGCGATTTGAAGTCCTGACATAACTTATTTGGATTGCTGCCTGTTTCTGAATTGGAAACCACAAATCAAAGGAGTTTTTCTCCAAAAACTTGAGTGGCTTATCCACAAACAACTGTGTATAAGATTCTGCAGCATTGTCTAATGCTTCTAAATTATTGTCGATCAATGAATTGAGTTCTGACTTATCATTTTTAATCAATTTGTAATATGCACGACCGGTATTGATCCGGAGTAACTCATCTGCATCTGTAACACGATCCTGCAACATATCAAAGGTACCAGACTGAATCCCCTGTTCGAGCAAAGACTGATTCAAAAATGTAATAACATTGGGATCCTGAACTGTTTTGACAAGTTCCAGTGTATACAAATGCTGAGAAAGAAAAGAGGCAAAACCATTTTCAAAAGCTTTTCTGTGCAGGTCTCTCTTTGTAACTGAGCTAAGTTGATAAAATGATTTGTATCTTTCCTTTAGTAAATCCAGTTCGAAGAGCACGTCCACATATGAAACCCAAGCATTTTCAATTTTCAATTTTTCTTCTCCTGAAATGTTTTTAAAATCAACATCGAACAACTTGTCCTCCTTGGCCTTTTTCAGTTCGTTCTCAAGTCTTTCATTAAGGTACATTACAACTGTTTTGTCCTCATCTAATCTAATGGAAATCTCTTCATCACTTAATCCTATAAATGGAGATTTCACCGGTGGAAACAAAGTTAGAAAAATGTACAAAACTATCAATAAAATAATTCCAAAAACAATATGGATCCAATAAGCCTGAAGAAACGATGTGATTACTGTGTTTTGTTCAAGTAACCATTTTTTACGCTGTGAAACAGAATAAAGAAATGGAATCCAACCAATCAAATATACAACGAGGGCTATAACCCGATGATGAGGAAAAAAAGACTTGGTTGCCAAAATAATAATAGTGGCAATCATGAAGATTGTTGCTAAAACAAGACCAGACCAAAAACTCATATAAATTTCATTTATTCTATTATAAGCTCATTATAACAGCAGGGGCACCAAACCTCAAACAAAAAATAGGCTTACGCCTAGTCTCCATTAAAACCACCTCCTCTGCTTGTAGAGTCGGTGGGTTTTTGTTTTAATCAGCAAACTCCCTACCAGGTAGTTTGTAATTTGGAAGAGGGTTAAGAACGTCCTCACGAAGAGGTTCTGGTGAACCATTGAGGAAGTGTCGCTTCACATCCCGACCAGTTACTGGTCCCCTGACTCCGCAAACATTGAAGCTTGCCTTGTCACCCGCTGGGCAGTAGCATGGAAGGTCGTTGTTGCCAGTCTCCCAAACACCTGTGTCATTGCATTTAGTACAATTTGCCATGATAGTCTCCTTTGGCTGATTGAATTTGTAATATTGAATATATCAATTTTGAAATGTACTGTCAATTGGTGCCTCTATTTTACCAAATCCGAACCTATTTTCAAAACAAATCATATTAACAAAATAGGAACGCACGGAGTGCGTGCTGTCCATTGTGTGCGCCTGAGGGCGCACACTCGCCACGGCGAGAG
>Ga0233431_1000429_pt1 | contig 93797 bp, 86 predicted proteins | sample SI_118_April2016_FD_179867 | JGI IMG/M metagenome (GOLD analysis project Ga0233431, IMG submission 179867) | Seawater microbial communities from Saanich Inlet, British Columbia, Canada - SI_118_April2016_200_MG | ecosystem: Environmental > Aquatic > Marine > Inlet | place: Canada: British... | reverse complement strand
TCAAAAGCCGCCAAAACCGGACGATGATTTCACAGTTGTATAAGCGAGAGCAGTCGGCCGCAGCGCCGACCGGAACGGCTTTTAGCCGTAATTCAAGCCACCGGCTTTAGCCGGTGGTCCATTGACACAGTACACTCCTTCTTATGAGGCTCCAGCAAGCTTTATTGCATCCCCTATCTTTGATGGCGATGAGCGAGTTGGAGTGTTGATGTTCCAGATGCCACTTGATAGAATTTCTGAAGTTATGAGTGTTAGTACTGGGCTGGGTGAGAGTGGTGAGTCCTATCTGGTTGGTCAAGATCATTTGATGCGCTCTGATACATTTCTTAATGAGAAATTTTCAGTAATTAACTCGTTTAAAAATCCTGAAGAGGGAACCCTAAATAATGCAGCAATTAACGAAGCTTTGAGTGGTGTTAGTGGAGTTATGAACGTTACTGACTATCGAGGTGAGACGGTACTCTCTGCTTATGCACCGATTGAGGTTAGTGAAGGTGTGACTTGGGGAATGGAAGCGAAGATAGATTACAATGAGGCGTTTGTACGGGTTGATGAGTTGGTGCAACTGTTACTTATGCTAGGAGTAATTATTGCCATCATTGTGGTTGTGCTTGGAGGTATCTCGTCTCACCGTATTGCACAGTCGATGCGGGATGTAGTTAATCTACTCTCTCGTATGCGTGAAGGACGACTTGATAATGAGATTGAAGTCAATGGTAGAGATGAAGTGCAGCAGATGCGTGCTGCCATGAAGGTAACCCAGATTAAGTTGGGGAATGACCTTGATCAAATCCAGAGTAAGGCTGAAGAGAGTAAGCGCATTCAAGAGGCAGTTGATAAAGTTAGTACCCCACTTATTGTGACCGATCCAACTGGCGAGATTCTTTTCCGCAATGTTAAAATGATTGAGCACCTTACTGATTTAGAGAGTAGTGCGAAAGAGAGTGGATGCGATGATAGTTGTAGTGAGATTCTAACATCAGCTGTTGCAGGAGAACTCGCAGAACAATCACACGGCTCTCAAGAGAACTGGAGTAGTGATCTTCCGTTTGTAGGTCGTACTATCCGTGCCCGTTTTAATCTGGTACTGAGTGATAGTGGAGATTCTGTTGGCTACGCTATTGAGTGGGTTGACTTAACCGAGCAGCTTGATGCTCAGGCTCAAGTGGCATCATTAGTTGCTAGTGCAACTGAAGGTGATCTTGATAAGCGACTTAATACTGACCATTTTGATGGTTTCATTAAGAGTCTTGGTGATGGGATTAACCAGATGATGGATGCAGTCGATGAACCAATTAAAGAGGTAGTGTCTGTTATTAGTAGGCAAGCAAAAGGTGATCTGACCCATACTATGGAAGGAGAGTACTCTGGTCAATTTAAAGTTCTACAAGAAAATATAAATGAGATGGCTGATAGTCTTAAAGGAGTTATTAGTGAGATTGTATTTGGTGCCGATAATATCTCCCAAGGTGCAACTCAGATTTCACAAGGTAGTGCAGATCTAAGTCAACGAACTCAGCAACAGGCGGCATCAGTAGAAGAGACTGCGGCTAGTATGGAAGAGATGAATGCAACAGTAGAGCAGAATGCTGGTAATGCTGATAGGGCAAATACCCTCTCTAAGCAAGCGCGGGAAATTGCTGTGAGTGGAAGTGAAGTAATGCAAAATGCTGTAACTTCAATGTCAGAGATGCATGCAGCGAGCGCTAAAATTGCAGATATTATCTCTACGATTGATGGTATCTCCTTTCAGACTAACCTTCTTGCACTCAACGCTGCTGTAGAGGCGGCAAGAGCTGGTGAACATGGTCGAGGTTTTGCGGTGGTTGCTGGAGAGGTTAGAAATCTGGCGCAGCGTAGTGCTGATGCAGCTAAAGAGATTAAGGTGCTAATTGAAGATAGTATCGGTAAGATTGAGGTCGGAACAAGTCAGGTCAATAATGCTGGTGAAAGTCTAGATGAAATAGTTAGTGCGGTACAAGAGGTGAGTGCTATCGTTGCTGATATTGCTGCAGCTAGCAATGAGCAGTCTGATGGAATTGGACAGGTCAACCGTGCGGTAACTGAGCTAGATAATACCACTCAACAGAATGCTGCTTTAGTTGAGGAGACAGCAGCAGCAAGTGATGAGATGAGTAATCAGTCAGTGCAGCTACGAGATAAGGTTAAGTATTTTAAAGTTTAATGGTAACTGCTCAGCTCACTTCTAAAATCCACCATCTCTGCGTTACAAAATTATCATATACTTGTCTCGTATACTCAAATTTTGCGTCTTGACCTGATGAACTTTAGAGGCAATCTGAACAGTTACAACTGAATTCTCGTTGTACGACCTCATTCCCACGCTCCTGCGTGGGAATGCATACCGAGCATTGGTTTAAACACCAGTTCTCATGCAATGCAGATCGAAAAAAACGGTTCCCATGCTAGAGCATGGGAACCGTTTAGGGAGTTACAAGTGTAACTGAATAGTTACCTGTTTTATTTGTTTATATATCTCTTGTAGCGTTCAGGGCGTTTTTTGTCACGCATCTTAAAGTTTTCTGGAAGGAGCCAACTTTGATCTCCAACCTGCTCACCAATCTCAAATGGACTTGGCATAGATATGTTAGGCAGTTCCCAGCCACCAGGCATTCTTGGAGCATCAGATAAGAAGTCTTCAGCTTCATGAAATGCTTCATCTGGTGGATCAGAGAATTTACCTGAATCACCCCAAGGCGCACCTGGCTCCCACGGTTTATAGTGCCACGGGTTTCCTGTTCCAGGAACTGGCCAGAATTTCATTGGGCTCATATCAAAGTTATTATCATTTCCCCAAGGTGGCTCCATACTAGGAGGATTAAATGATGGATTCATTCTCGGTGCATTATACTGATTAGGACCAAAGTTTGGTGGTGCAAAACCGGGTTGCGGCATATATTGGTTTGGGGCATACTGGTAAGGCATACCTTGATATGGAGAATACCCATACTGCTGCTGCGGAGCACCATAAGGGTTGGGGTATCCACCGTAAGGGTTGGAGTATCCATAAGGCGCCATCTGCTGTTGAGGCATTGGTGCTCTATTAACTCCTTGCGCTGGCGCACGAGGTGCTGGTGCACGCTTAGTGTTTGCTGCTGGTGCAGTAGTAGTTATGCTTCCTTGTGGCACTGCTGCTGACGTGGCTGCTGGAGCTGCTTCTGCAAAGAGAATGGTTGGCGTTAGAGCTGTTCCTAGTATCAGGGCAATATCATATTTTAATCTTTGTTTTAATATTTTCATAGTTATTAACCGTAATTGAGTTTAAGTTTTATATTATCTTCGATATTTAAGTGTACCGTTCGACTTAGTTATCATAGCACAATAGATAGTCGTATTACTCACTTAATTGTGCTGGATGTAATGGTGCAGGATGTTACTTTTTGTTTAAGCGAAATATATCTACTAGCTGTGCCAGTTCCTGCGCCTGCTCACTCATTGATTGGCTAGCTGCTGCAGCTTCTTCAACTAAGGCACTATTTTGTTGATTTACCCCCTCAAGTTCTGAAATAGATATATTGACTTGACCTACTCCAGTAGATTGCTCACGACTGGCAATAGCAATATCACCTACAATATCGTTTACCTTTTTGATTGAATCTTGTATAGATTGTAGTGCCTCACCACTCTGTTCAGCTAGTTCACTGCCATCATCTACACGAGCTGAACTAATTTCAATAAGCCCCTTAATCTCTTTTGCTGCATCAGCAGAGCGTTGAGCTAGAGTTCTAACCTCTCCAGCAACTACTGCAAACCCTCGCCCATGCTCTCCTGCACGCGCTGCTTCTACTGCTGCATTGAGTGCTAATAAGTTTGTCTGGAAGGCGATGCCGTCAATCAGAGTTATTATTTCAGCAATTTTACTGCTAGATTCATCAATACGATCCATTGCTATGGCAACGCTGCGGACAATTTCTACTCCGCTCTCTGCTTGAGTCTGAGCCTCTGTTGCCAGCTTACTTGCTTGGGAGGCGCTATCTGCATTCATGTTCACAGTGCTTGCCATCTCTTCCATGCTAGCTGCTGTCTCTTCTAAGGATGCTGCTTGTTCAGTGGTACGCTGTGAGAGGTTGTTGTTGCCATCAGCTATCTCTCCTGCTCCTTGTCGAATAAGGTTGGCTGAGCTGCGTACATTCCCTACAATCTTACGCTGATTAAGTAGCGACTCATTTATTGAGCTAGTAAGTGCTGCCAACTGTCCAAAGTATTTACCATTAACACTTTGAGTAAGGTCTCCCTTAGCCGCAGCTTCCATTGACTCAGCAACTGAATTGATGATTGTGTCCATAGATTCCATTGCTAGATTTACACTCTGCTCAATTTCACTATCACCATCTCCATCCATGCGGTGTTTGAAGTCGCCGTTGACAATTGCCTGCATCACCATCCCTAAACTTTCAGTCATTTGCTGTAGACTGTTTAGTGCTCCATTTACTGTATTGCGGAAGGTGTGAAGATCACCACCAAACTCCTCTTCAATGCGTTGTTCAAAATCTCCATCTTCAACTGCCTGCATTACTCCATTTACTATGCTAATGGCATCTTGGATCTGACCAATACTGCCATTGATAGATTTTTTCAACTTGTCTAGATCTCCTGAAAGATCCATCTCTATGCGCTGATTGAAATCACCATCGGCAGAGGCTGACATTACTTTGTCAATTTCACTAATGGCAAGAGATAGCTCTGTAAGTAGATCATTGATGCTTTCTGCCATCTGTCCGATCTCATCGTTGCTCTCTATCTGAATCTGTTTTGAGAAGTCACCACTATCTGCCACCTCTCGCATCAGGGATGCAACCTCAAGCACAGGACGGCTGATTCCTGATGCAATAAACCAGGCAACAGCGGCAATAATGATAGTCATAATTAGAGCAATAATTATTATGCTCCAGATGATGTCATCTACTGCACTCAATGCCTCATCTACTGGTATTTCAGCTAGTAGTCCCCAGGTTATATCATTTATGTAGATTGGGGCGAAAGAGGAGAGTACCTCTTTCCCATCGTAGGAGTTAAAGATACCATCACCTTTCTCTCCGGAGATTGCTTTTTTTGCGGCTTCACTATTTACGGATCCGCTATCAGGGGAGGCAAAGGATGACTCTACTGAATGTTTTTCTCCATCACGGTATGAGTCGGAACGCATAAGAAAGTCTGAGCCGATGAGGTAGGATTCGCCAGTCTCTCCCATACCTGCTCGCTCTAACATTAAGGAGTTGATGGCATTTAGAGATAGTCTCAATACCACAACCAGAACCACCTCATCATTATGCAAGATCGGCATGGCAACAAATGCAACAGGCCTATTTTCTGCGGGGGAATATGGCGCGAAATCTGCCACAGCATAACTCTCATCTTCAATCGAGAGCCGCACCACATCAGCTAGGTTTGAATTGTTGAACTCTCCGTTTAAAATATTGCTCTGATACTCTGCTCCCTGTAGAACGCTGTAGAAAATCATTCCACTTGGATCAATGAGGAGGAGATCATCGTATCCATGCTCAGTGATGTATTGAGAGTAGTAGTCATCTTCCTCGTCCGCGGCTTGTGGAGCTATAATCTCTTCAGCTCGAATGGTAGAGATGATTGCCCACTTTAATCCGCTAATATCTAGTGGGGTGGAGCTAACAATCTCCAAAACACCATCCTCGTTTGAGGAGAATCTAGTCTCTCCTTCTCCATTAAATGCACTATCAATATAGTCAGCAGATATAGAGTCGCCAAATTCTCCACTCTGTATAACTCTATCACTGCGATAATAGGTGTTACCGTCTACCTCTCCAACAAGATAGCTCTCGCCACTCTCACCCATACCATCACGGCGTTGGACTATCTGCATCAGTTGAGTTGTCGGCATTCTGGAGGCAACATAGCCGAGTAGAGTATTACTTTCTGGATCTATTAGTTGGGTCATCATTATTGAGACTGGTTCATCAGCAAATGGGTAGGCAGAGAACTCGGTTATTGCTACTTCAATCTCTCCAATTCCAGAAGCTATTTTCAAGGCATCTCCCATACTGGTATCACTAAGTACGCTATCGGCTATGGTGAGCCCAAGATCATCATTGCGTCCCGTAGAGTAGACTATTTCTCCTTTTGGGCTGATTAGATAAAAATCACTCCAGCCATTAGCCCAAGCAACTCCTGAGAGTCTAAAGTCATAATTAAATGTAGCTTCGTCCCACTGCTCTGAATATGGTTGGTTGCCAGCTGCAGCAAAGGAGGTCATAAAATCAGTTATTGCGCGTAGTAGGAGTGGATCCTCTTTTAGAAGTTGGAGTTGTCCGCTCATAGTCTTGAAGGCACTCTCAATTTGTACCTTTTTGAGTTGTTGCACAACTTCGAGTTTTTGGAATGCTGACTGAGTCATAACCTCAACAGTCCTTGAGAGTGTATTCATATCACTTTGCCGATCAATGAAAAAGTTCTCTATAACACTACTTTTACTCTCTCTTATACTACTTAGTTGCCCAGTAATCTGCTGATGAAGTGCGCTGACAGATTTTTGTGTAGCAATAAAGCCAACCGTTACCAGAGGGATAAGACCTATCAATAGAAAAGTTATAATTAATTTCTTACTTAGTGATATTGAATTTAGCATTGCTCTCTCCCCTCTGGATGGCTCTAGATGACTCTATTTGAAATGTTTTTTTGCCTCTTCTGTATGCAGAAAATCTATAACTTTCTGTACTTCTGGGTCAGGATCTCCTTTGGTGATAAAGGAGAGAGGGCGAGAGATTCGTTTGGTTTTGATTACTTTAACTTTGCCTGGGTTCAGAGATACAAATCCCTCTGATACTGCACCAATTCCACCTTTAAAGCGCTGTACCAACTTAACCTCATCTCGGGTGGTTTTGACTTTGCGAACACCCTTTACATATTCTGCTTTTTTCATAACTTTCTTCTGAAATACTGCTCTGGTTGCGGAGCCAGCATGAGAGGTGATTACAACAACTCTTCCGCTCTTTCCTCCAACTTCATTCCAGTTTTTTATTTTGCCAGTATTTATGTCAGAGAGTTACTCCCAGCTTAGTTCACTAACGGAGTTAGAGGTGTGAACGATAGGTACGATAATATCCTCAATAATGACATGTTCTTGATAGGTTCCATCATCTGCGAGACCATTCTTTTTAAGTAGAGAGCTGAGAGGGCTAGATGCAATTGATGCTTTTACCTTTCCTGCTAGAAGCTCTTTGAATCCACCACCACTACCTATTCCTTTGATCTCGAGCTTAGTTCCTGTCGCCTGTTCAATAGCGGCAGATGCTGGTTCTAGTACTCGCTTTTGTATAGTAGTTGACCCAGCTAGCACCAGAGTTCCAGCCCCTGCAGCTTGAGAAATAAGTGTAGTAACAACCAGTGCGACACCAGCTACCTTTTTAATTGATAGATTAATCATAATTTTACTCTCCTGTACTTTAAATTAAATATCTAACTCGTAAGAACTGTATTTGTTCAGGTATTATTATAGATGCAAAAGTGAAAAAGTCAACAGGCAATATGATCTGTGTCAATATAAAATAGTAATGTTTTTGTGGTAATTTCGGTGGTAATTTTCTCTCTCTTTAAACAGGTAGAGAGAGTGCTTTACTTAATATGACATAACCCATAATTTTTTGTGGTTTAGTTTGTATGGTAGAATATTGAGAAATGCGCAGATCTATAGTTTATCAAGAACATAATTTTGAAGTTAAGAGCTCTACTATTGCTGGTTGTGGTAAAGGGCTATTTAGTGGAACGACACTCTATCGTGGAGATACGGTCGGTCCTTATGCGGGAGAGATGATAACTGATGCTCAATCAGAGCAGGAACCATATATAGATTCACACTACCTGCTTTGGCTCTGCGCTGATCATCTTATTGTTGGCGAAAACTACACTAGGTATATTAACCACTCTAGCACCCCGAATGTTCAGTTTGTGGTCTCTACTCGGTGGAAGAGCGCGCGAGTTGAGGTGCTAAAGAGAGTCCCCGTTGGAGGAGAGCTCTTTTTAGATTATGGCTCCGATTTTTGGGAGGCATCAGAGTTGGAGTGTAGATAATGAAAAGACGAATACTTTAAGTAGTTTCTCTTTTAAGTTGTCCGTCCACGCATCTGTACTGCATCTGCAACTCTTCTAATAGCTAACATAAATGCTGCAGTACGGTAGGAGAGTTCCTGTTTAGAGTGAGCAAGGGCGGCGACCTCATAGAAGCTATCAACTAGTTTTTTCTCTAGCTTACTGTTTATATATTTTTCTTCCCAGTAGTTGTGTTGTAGATTTTGGACCCACTCATAATAGGAGACAATAACTCCACCAGCATTAGAGAGAATGTCTGGAACCACAGGAATGTTTTTCTTCCATAGAATTTCATCTGCAGAAGGGGTGGTTGGTCCATTTGCACCTTCAATTATAACTTTACATTTTATCGCTTCTGCATTTAGTTTATGAATCACCCCACCTAGCGCAGCAGGAATTAGAAAGTCGCAAGGTAGGCAGAGAAGAGCTTCGTTATCTATAGGTTCTACCCCTTTAAAAGAGTGAATAGAGTCATTCTCTTTTTGCCACTCAATTAACTTAGGGATATCTAATCCATATTTTGAGTAGATTCCACCTGCGGCATCACTCACGGCTATAATCTTACAGCCATAAGAGTGGAGAGTGCGGGCAGCCCAACTTCCTACATTTCCAAATCCCTGTATTACCACCGATGCACCTTGAAGAGGGATATTACGATACTTTGCAGTTTCACGAAGGATAATGGATGCTCCTAGCCCAGTTGCGGCTTCTCGCCCTTTAGAGCCACCTAGACTTATAGGTTTTCCTGTAACGATACCTGGTGTGTAGCCATTGATCTGGCTATACTCATCCATAAACCACGCCATAACTTGGGCGTTTGTATTTACATCTGGTGCAGGTATGTCTGTATGGAGGCCAATTACTGGGGTGATAGAGCGTACAAAAGTTCTCGTTAACTGCTCTAGCTCTCGGCAAGAGAGTTCCTTAGGGTCAATCTGAATCCCACCTTTTGCGCCGCCAAATGGGATGTTTACTAGAGCGGTTTTGAATGTCATTAGAGCAGAGAGCGCACGGACCTCATTAGCATCAACGAGGTGGTGGTAGCGTAGCCCACCTTTACAGGGACCTCTAGCATCATTGTGTTGAATACGGAACCCTTTGTATACTTTTAGTGAACCATCCTCTTTTACTAAAGGAAGTTCAACTTTAATTTCGCGATCAGGATATTTTAAGAGAGTAGCTAAGTTCTTATCTAGTTTTAGCTCATTTACAGCGCGATCAAATTGATCACAGTACGCCTTAAAATTATCTACATCCATTGTTTTCATATCCTCTTAGCTATTTCTGTTTGAATTTACTGCTGGTATGTTATGCCTAAATATCTAATATATTATCTGTGACACAAGTTTATCGTATCACACTATTTGTTCATAAACTTTAAGCAACCTCTATCATCCGCCAATTTTATCTCTATTGACGGAACCTGCTTGCTCTCAATTGCATAGGCGCGGCACCCTCTTGGAAGATTTGGTTTCCAAGTAGTGTAGAAAAAACGACACCGAAAGCAGTCTGGTTGAAGGGGAGGAGGTTGTTGCATGGGAGGATATCTTACAGACTTTTTGCTCTTTAGGTTTACTGTTTGTGATACCCTTATCCGTTCAATGTTAGATCTATATTAATATGGAGAGTGTGAAATGGTAAGTTTAGAGACCCCTGTATGTGAGTTTGATGCGCTAGCCCCAGCGTTTGAGTTGTCAGATGTGGATGGTAAGATCTGGACTCCTAGTGAGTTGGTTGGTGAAAAAGGTCTGCTGGTTATGTTTATCTGCAATCACTGTCCTTATGTTAAGGCTGTATTAGAGAGATTGGTGCGCGACACTCGTGAGCTTAAAACGCTAGGTTTGAACAGTGTGGCTATTATGTCTAACGATCCAACTCAGTATGAGGAGGACTCTCCGCAAAATATGAAGATCATTGCGGAGAAGTTTGATTTTCCATTTCCATATCTTTTAGATGAATCACAAGCGGTAGCTAAATCTTATGGAGCTGTCTGTACCCCTGATTTTTTTGGGTATAATAGTGAGCTGAAGTTGCAGTATAGAGGACGCTTAGATGAGAGTCGAAAGGAGACTGCGCCAGAGGGAGTGCGTAGAGATCTGTTTGAGGCGATGCGCGAAGTTGTTGAGACAGGTGCAGGACCTAAAGAGCAGATTCCTAGTATGGGGTGCTCCATTAAATGGTTGGATGAGTGAGTGATAGATAAAATAGATAAGTAGATAGATAAGATGAATGTAATAATTTAATAAAATTGGTTGAACATATTGGCATAGTAGTGGAGAATATGCAGTTCAAAATTTTTAGTTCATATTTTTTAGACAATAGTAATCAGAAATGGAGAGTTAATTAATGACAAGTAGAAGAGAACTAGCTAATGCGATTCGTGCATTAAGCATGGACGCAGTACAGAAGGCTAACTCAGGTCACCCAGGTGCACCTATGGGAATGGCGGATATAGCTGAGGTGTTGTGGAATGGGCATCTAAAGTTTAATCCAACAAATTCTAAATGGTCAGATCGTGACCGCTTTGTCCTATCTAATGGGCACGGATCTATGTTGATCTACTCTCTTCTGCATCTAACAGGCTTTGACCTTAGTATGCAGGATATTAAAGATTTCCGTAAACTGCACGCTAAAACTGCTGGTCATCCTGAGTATGGTTATGCTGATGGAATTGAGACTACCACTGGTCCATTAGGACAGGGTATTACTAATGCTGTAGGTATGGCGATTGCTGAACGCACGCTGGCAGCACAGTTCAATAAGCCTGGGCACGATATTGTTGACCATAACACTTATGTATTTATGGGGGATGGTTGTCTAATGGAAGGACTCTCACATGAATCTAGTGCAATGGCTGGAACTTTAGGTCTCGGCAAATTGACTGCATTCTGGGATGATAATGATATCTCTATCGACGGACATATCTCCGACTGGATGGAGCGTGATGTGGCAGGTCGTTTTGAGTCTTATGGCTGGCATGTTATTCGTGATGTTGATGGGCATGATGCTGGTGCAGTAGATGCAGCAATAACTGCAGCTAAGGCAGAGACAGCTAAACCTACCCTTATCTGTACTAAGACTACTATCGGATTTGGTTCGCCAAACCTTTGCGGCACTCATAACTGTCATGGTGCTCCATTAGGTGATGAAGAGATCGCAGCCACTCGTAAGGAGCTGGGCTGGGATCACGCTCCGTTTGAGATTCCTGATAATGTTTATTCAGGATGGGATCATAAAGAGCAGGGTGCAACAGATGAGGCAGCGTGGAATGATAAGTTTGCAGCCTATAAAGCTGCATTCCCTGAAGATGCATCTGAGTTTGAACGCCGTATGGCGGGTGATCTTCCTGCTGATTTTGAGGTTGAGATGGATAAATTCATTGCTCAGACTCAAACAGATATGCCAAATATCGCTTCTCGTAAAGCTTCACAAAATGCAATTGAGGCGATGGGGCCACTACTTCCAGAGATGTTCGGAGGTTCTGCTGACCTTACAGGCTCTAACCTTACTAACTGGTCAGGTACAGTTAAAGTTACTCCAGACAATGCTAACGGCAACTATATCTCTTGGGGTGTGCGTGAGTTCGGTATGGCACATATGATGAACGGAATGGTTTTGCACGGTGGCTTTAAAGTTTACGGCGCAACTTTCTTTATGTTTATGGAGTTTATGCGCAACGCGTTGCGTATGTCTGCACTGATGAAAATCGGTACCATATATGTCTACACACATGACTCAATTGGTCTAGGTGAAGATGGTCCAACTCATCAGCCAGTAGAGCAGTTAGCAACTATGCGTGCTATTCCAAACTTCCAGACTTGGAGGGGATCAGATGCAATTGAGTCTGCGGTCTCTTGGAAGATGGCAATGTTGCGAGGTAATGCACCAACAGCACTAGTATTCTCACGTCAAAATTTGACTCCAATGGAGCGTACTGCTGAGCAGCTCAAGAATATTGAGAAGGGTGGCTATGTACTGAAAGATTGTGATGGTGATGCAGATCTAATTATGATAGCTACTGGTTCAGAAGTTGGTCTAGCAGTTGAGTCCGCTGAAGCGATGAGTGGAACTAAAATTCGTGTTGTCTCTATGCCATCTACTGATGCTTATGATGAACAAGATCAAGCATACAAAGATTCAGTATTAACTCCAGGAGTTAAACGAATCGCTATTGAGGCTGGTGTAGATAATGGGTGGCATAAGTATGTCGGACTGGAAGGCGATGTTGTCTGCATGAGCTCATTTGGTGAGTCTGCACCTGCAGGTGAGCTATTCAAGCAGTTTGGCTTTACCGTAGAGAATGTAGTTGCCACTGCAAAGAAAGTTTTAAAGTAATTTAGGTATTTTTTAATAAAATAGGAGTAGTAAAAGATGACAATTAAAGTTGGAATTAATGGGTTTGGTCGTATTGGTCGTATGGTTTTCCGTGCTGTATATGATGAGGCTGAGTTTAATGATATTGAGATCGTAGGTATTAATGACCTACTAGATGCTGAGTATCTAGCTTATATGCTTAAATATGACTCTGTACATGGACGCTTCAATGGTGAAGTTAGCTCTGAAGATGGCGCACTTATTGTAGATGGACGCAAAATTCGTCTAACTGCAGAGCGCGATCCAGCTGATCTTAAATGGAGCGATGTTAGTGCTGATCTAGTAATCGATTCAACTGGTTTCTTCCTAACAGAAGAGAGTTGTCAGAAACATATCGATGCTGGCGCTAAGAAAGTTGTTCAGTCTGCACCATCTAAGGATGGAACTCCAATGTTCGTATATGGTGTTAACCATAATGAATATGCAGGTCAGGCTATTGTCTCTGCAGCATCTTGTACTACTAACTGTCTTGCTCCAGTTGCGAAGATTCTAAATGATAACTGGGGTCTAAAACGAGGCCTAATGACTACTGTTCACGCCGCAACAGCTACTCAGAAAACTGTTGATGGACCATCTATGAAAGATTGGCGTGGTGGTCGTGGAATCCTAGAAAATATGATTCCATCATCAACTGGTGCAGCTAAAGCAGTTGGCGTAGTTCTACCTGAGCTTAACGGTAAGCTAACTGGTATGGCTTTCCGTGTTCCAACTTCTGATGTTTCAGTAGTGGATCTAACTGTAGAGCTAGATAAGCCAGCAGAGTACTCTGAGATCTGTGCAGCTATGAAAGCAGCGTCAGAAGGTGAGATGAAAGGAACTCTTGGTTATACAGATGAGAAAGTTGTATCTACAGACTTCCGTGGTATTAGCCAATCTTCAATCTTCGATTCAGAAGCTGGTATTGCGCTTGATGGAACTTTTGTTAAAGTTGTCTCTTGGTATGATAATGAGTATGGCTACACATGCAACATGATGCGCTTTGTACAGCATGTAGCTAACAACTAACATCTCCCCCATAAAATCCGCCATCTCTGCGTGGACGGATTTTAGGGGTAATTTGTTAGCTGTTAATACAGATTGCAATAATTGTTTGCAGTTTGTTTTTGCAAAGTTATTTTGAGATAGATGATTTTGCAAAAAAATATTTAGAATGTCTTTAGGAGTATAGGAAAATATGTTAGTAATAAGAATGGTTGATCTAGATTTGACTGGAAAGCGTGTGTTGATTCGTCAGGACCTCAATGTGCCGATTAAAGATGGCAAGGTTAGTAGTGATAAACGGATCCAAGCCTCTATTCCAACCATTGAGCACTGCATCAAAGCAGGTGCACAGGTTATGTTGATGTCCCATCTTGGGCGCCCAACAGAGGGGGAGCCAGCGGATGAGTTCTCACTTAAACCAGTTGCTGATTATTTGACTGATGCACTAGGGCAAGGTGTTGCACTAGTTACTGACTATCTTGATACTGCGCCAACGCTCAATAACGGCGATGTCGTGATGCTAGAGAATGTCCGTTTTAATGTTGGTGAGAAGAAAAATGATGAAGAGCTCTCTGCTAAATATGCAGCTCTTTGTGATACTTTTGTAATGGATGCGTTTGGTACTGCTCACCGAGCTCAAGCCTCAACTCATGGTGTTGCTTCAGCTGCTCCAACAGCTTGTGCAGGGCCCTTACTTGCTGGCGAGCTGGAAGCTCTAGGTAAGGCGCTTGATAATCCTGACCGTCCAATGGCTGCCATTGTTGGTGGTTCAAAAGTATCTACTAAATTGACAGTTCTTGAATCTCTCTCAAGCGTGGTTGATCAGCTTATCCCCGGTGGTGGTATCGCTAACACCTTTATCGCTGCAGCAGGATTTAATGTTGGTAAGTCTCTAGTTGAAACTGACCTTATCCCAGAGGCGAAACGCCTTATGGCTGCAGCAAAAGCTGATGGTAATGAGATTCCAGTACCAACTGATGTGGTAGTTGGTAAAGAGTTTAGTGAGTCAGCAGAGGCGATAGTTAAAAAAGTTGAAGATGTTGAAGATGATGATATGATTTTTGATATCGGTCCAGAGACTTCCGCCCGTTTTGCGGAGATGATGAGGTCAGCTGGAACAGTGGTCTGGAATGGTCCTGTAGGAGTGTTTGAGTTTGATCAATTTGGTGAGGGGACAAAATCATTAGGGATGGCAATTGCAGACTCTAGTGCATTTTCAATCGCTGGTGGTGGTGATACTCTGGCTGCAGTTGATAAATACGGTATCTCAGAGAAGGTCTCTTATATCTCAACGGGTGGTGGAGCATTCCTTGAGTTTTTAGAAGGTAAAAAACTTCCAGCTGTTGCTGTTCTTGAAGAGCGCGCTAAATAGAATTAGGATAGAGTACTACTATGCCAAGACGAACCAAAATAATTGCTACCCTCGGACCAGCAACTGACACTTCGGAAGCGTTGGATGAGCTAATTGAGGCTGGCATAGATGTAGTTCGTTTGAATTTTTCACATGGAACTGAAGAGGAACATCTGAAGAGAGCTGAGTCAGTGCGCAATAGAGCTCGTGCACATGGTCGCCAAGTGGGGGTGATGGTTGATTTACAAGGACCTAAAATCCGTATTGGAAAATTTGAGTCTGGAACTATTCAGTTAAAGGATGGAGATAAGTTCTGTATAGATATGGAGCTGGATCTGAGAAAAGGCAGTCAAGAAGCTGTCGGCTCAACTTATAATAAGTTAAATGAAGACCTCTCTCGTGGTGATACTCTTCTGCTTGACGATGGGCGTATTGCACTTTGGGTTATAGAGATTGATGGTGCTAAAATTAACTGTAAAGTTACGCAGGGGGGGAAGCTTTCAGATAATAAGGGGATCAACCTGCATGGCGGCGGACTCTCTGCAGCTGCACTTACCGATAAAGATCGAGCTGATATAAAAACTGCAGCTAAGATGGAGGCAGACTATGTTGCAGTATCTTTTGTGCGTAATGCTGAGGATGTGCGCGAGGCTCGCAAATTATTGACTGAGGCTGGTTGGGGTTCATGCGGTATCATCTCTAAAATAGAGCGTGCCGAGTCTATCAATGTGATTGATGATATTATGTTGGAGTCTGAAGGAATTATGGTGGCTCGAGGTGATCTTGGGGTTGAGATTGGAGATGCTTCACTTCCCCCTGTTCAGAAGAGATTAATTAAGTTGGCACGAGGAATGAATCGAGTAGTTATTACTGCTACTCAGATGATGGAGAGTATGATAGAAAATCCAATCCCGACTCGTGCAGAGGTCTTTGATGTGGCTAATGCAGTCCTTGATGGAACCGATGCGGTGATGCTCTCAGGAGAGACAGCAGTAGGAAAATATCCAGCTAAAGTAGTTGAGGCGATGGATAATATATGTCAAGAGGCGGAGAAGGAGTCACAAGCAAAAATATCAACTCATCGAATGAATGAACGCTTTGAGCGTAGAGATGAAGCTATCGCGATGTCTACTATGTATACCGCCAACCATTTTGGAGTTAAAGCGATTGCTTCCCTTACTGAGACCGGATCTACTACGCTCTGGATGTCACGAATTAGTTCAGATATTCCTATTTTTGCGATGACCCGTAATCTACAGACACGGCGCAAAGTTACTCTCTATCGAGGAGTCTACCCGGTAAGTTTTGATGTTACCAATAAAAATAGAGATCAGGTTAATAGAGAGATGATTGATGAGTTAGTGCGCCGTGGAGTTGTACGCGCTAAAGATACAGTTATTATAACCAAGGGTGATATGGCTGGTGAGGGTGGTGGCACTAATATTATGAAGATATGTCGTGTCGAGGATGATGGGGATGATGAGATTATATAGTTGTACGAGGAAACTATTTTTTAGTGAATTATTTTTAGTTAATTATTTTTTAATATGTAAAGTCAAGGAGACAAAACAGTGCTAATTTCAATGCGTCAATTATTAGATCATGCGGCAGAGAACAGTTATGGTATGCCTGCATTTAATGTAAACAATATGGAGCAGGTTCATGCTATTATGCAGGCTGCTGATGAGGTGAATAGTCCAGTTATTATGCAGGGCTCTGCTGGTGCGCGCTCTTATGCAGGCGAACCATTCTTACGCCACCTAATTCAGGCTGCGATTGAGATGTATCCTCATATTCCTGTAGTTATGCATCAAGATCACGGTTCAGAGCCAGCGATATGTTTGCGTTCTATTCAGTCTGGATTCAGCTCGGTAATGATGGATGGATCACTAATGGCTGATGCTAAAACCCCATCTAGTTTTGAGTACAATGTAGATGTAACAAAAACAGTTGTAGATATGGCGCATGCTGGTGGTGTATCAGTAGAGGGAGAGCTTGGTTGCCTAGGATCATTGGAGACAGGTATGATGGGCGAAGAGGATGGACATGGTGCAGAAGGAAAGCTAGATCTTGATATGCTCCTAACTGATCCAGAAGAAGCTGCAACTTTCGTGAAAGAGACAGGTGTAGATGCGCTAGCAATTGCTATTGGTACTTCTCACGGTGCTTATAAATTTACACAAGAGCCAACTGGTGAAGTGTTAAGAATTGATAGAATTAAAGAGATCAATGCCCGTATCCCTAATACCCATTTGGTAATGCATGGTTCATCTTCTGTACCTCAGGAGTGGCTGAAGACTATTAATGACTTTGGTGGTGATATGGGGCAGACCTACGGTGTTCCAGTAGGAGAGATTGTAGAAGGAATCAAAAACGGTGTGCGTAAAGTTAATATCGATACTGATCTGCGTATGGCATCTACAGGTTCTGTGCGTCGTCATCTTATGGAGAATACCTCTAACTTTGATCCTCGTAAATTCCTCAAAGAGGCAACTAATGGAATGAAAGAGATCTGTAAGAATCGCTACCAAGAGTTTGGTTGTGAGGGAATGGCAAGTAAAATTACCTCTCTATCTTTAGAGACTATGTTTGGCAAATATGATACTGGTGAGTTGGATCAGAAGATCAACTAATCCATAAAAATAGTATAATAAAAAACCCACTAACTTAACGGTTAGTGGGTTTTTTATTATGGATGTAATGCTTCTATTTAGGAGCTTCCCATCCGAGTAGAATGCCTTCATCAAACCAGACGAAACTGTGTAGTTTTGAGGTTGGATGAAAGTACCAGCTAGTGAATATCTGATTCTCAATTCGTCCAGCTTTGCCGAGTAATTTCTCTACCTCCTCAATAGGCATCTCTACTTTTAAGCGCTTCCACAAAATATTGTCCCTCCAGCGATCTTTACCCTCTGTATTTTCTACTCTCTTCTCTAAAACGGACAACCTCTCTTCTAGTGCGCTTATGCGTTTTAGGATGGCACTCTCTGAACTTATTTCTGAGGCAGTGCTTATGGTTGAGGTAAGCAGTATGGTGATTAAGCTCAGAGAGAGTAGTGCTTTTTTTATGTACATCATTAAAACTCCTTTTGGTTGATTGATTGATTTGATTAGTTAAGTTTGATTATAATTTACTAATTCTGTAAGTTGGGAGGTGATGCGTTGAGTTATCTCTACTTCCATTTTATTGCGTAACTCAGTTACCTCTATTTGGTGTGCATTTTTTAATATATCAATTTCATCTTTGTGCAACTCTGCTACAGATCTCTCCACTTCATCTCGGATTTTTTTAGTGAATGGGGTAACTTCACCAGCAAGCTCTTGTAGCAGTGTATGCTCCTCACTCTCTGCACCATCTGCTATATCAACACTCTCTAATCTTATCCGCTCACCAAATATACCTTCTCGTGTTGGGCTATAGCTGAATAGAGTAAGTGCTAAATTTGATATCGAAGATTTAGCTTCAGTTATAGTCAGTTCTGTGCTAAATCCACCCATTGATGGGCTTGGAGTATGGACTCTAATTAGCGCAGGACCACTATGATGTAGAGCCTCTTTAATAGAGCTATTTAGGTGGTCAGGAGATGCTACAGAGCTTTGTGCTACATAAGAGTTGCGCTGGGATAGGGCGAGCATAGTTAAGTTGCTCTGGTTAGGGGTGGATTGCATATCTGCAAGAATAACTATTTTAATAGGTAGTTTACTATTTAGAATCCAACTAATATCTCCTGCAGAGTTTACTCCAAGAGTTGATTCGTTCCCTATCAAAAATAGTGGTGGAGAGCGCTGCAGCTCTATCTCGCTTAGATCACTCCATTGAATATGTTTAACTTCACGCCGCTCTGCTTCGGATGCTCCTTTCAGGAGCAGTTTAGCTGTGCGCAGTATCCTCTGAGTTGCAGTAGTCTGCTCAAGCACCCCCTCAATCAAACCACAAGCCAGAGCTGCTATTGATGATGATGGTGCAATAGCAACTGGAACTTGGAATGGGTTGGTCGGGAAGCTTCCTGCCCAGTTGGTTAAAGCTCCTTCTGTAAGTGCTAGACTGTAACGAGAGCGTCCTAACGAATTCTCTCCACTCTCTATCTCTGCAATTTCACTGCGTAACATTTCAGTAAGTTCAATCCATTCGCGGAGTTTATGGATATCTACTCCATCATCAGTTGAGTTAATTAGGTTTTTTAAATCAAGTTGACGATTCTGTTGTGACTCCAGCTCTTTAGCTAGTTCCGAGAGATTGTCGATATGAGATGCTTCTGCAAGTTGCACTTTTATTCCCCGAATTAACTTGCTGTGGAGCTCTTCCATCTCATTAATAAGTGATCTAATTTGTGGCTGTTGTACATATTCAGTAGTTGCAAATATTTGGCGGAGAGCAATTTTCTCTCCAGACCCTGGTTCAGCACTATCTCCCCCTCCTATTGACATTGCAGCATATCGTGAGAGCATAGCTGCTTTGATTTCACCAATCTCAGGGCGTTTGCTAAACTCGGTTAGAGTCGCAGAGCTACTGTCTGGCATCTGCTCCCATACTCTCCACTGTTGATAGAGCTGTTCTCTATTAATCTCACTGCTCTCAACCATATTAAGAGCTAGATTATCACCGCACATCTCGGCACATATTCCACACCCTTTACAGCTTTCTGGATTTATGGCAATAGTTAAGAGTTCACCAGCTCCAGCTTTAAAGCGCTCTCTATCTATAAATAGTGGTTCAGTGATAGCTAATGGAATATCTTTTAAGTTAGCGTTCAACTGTTCTATAGCCTTGTCAGCAGCAATACGGCGCTCTTCAGGTAGCGGGGAGTTTTGCATAACTATTTCCCAGCTCTGTTTAATAGATTTTCCATTTTCTCCCATAGCTCTACTCAGTTTAGAGAGGTGGGGACGAAGTGCGTCAGCACCTCCTAAGCTTAATCCAAATTCCAGTAATTTAGCTGGTGAGATAGAAGTCGCTCCAATAGCGCTATCTGGACAGTTGATCCAACACTCACCACATCCACTGCAATTGTCATGGTCAAACTTTGGAAGGTATTTACTATTAATTGAGTTAAAGGTGGATGTTAGGGGAGGAATCTCTCCAAACCCAGCATTTGGGCTAAGTCCCTGTCTGCTCTCTTGTTGGTCACGATAGAGTACTCCAGTCTGATTCCAGAAGTTTGAGAGCTCTCCTGAGCCAAGATGGCGTACAGCCATAGGAGTGTGCTTGATCTCTGGATTTAAGTTCGAGCTATCACTATTTTCAGTTAACCCTCCATTTAACCCTAATGTATGGAGCTCTGGATAGTTTCTCTCTAATAGATCGTGTTGTACCTGCTGTTTTGGATTGTTGATTTCAGTGGTTGGAGTGAGACCTAAATAGAGTGTCTGAGCAGGAGCGCTACTCTTAATTTCAAGGGCAGCTATTAGATCATTGTCATAGATTGGAGCTCCATCAACTCCATAACTAATAGAGTGAATGCGACTGCTGTGAGAAGCAAGTGCAGTTATCTGTTTATGTAGTGGAAGTAAGCTGTTGGTTGCAGAGATTGCTCTCTCCAAGACTATAATCTCATCGGCACTCTGTACTACTTCTCTAAGCTCTTGCAAAGGATGAGGTGCTACAACAGTGATACCAACTACTAAAACTTTAGAGGATATTTTTTCACTTATCTGTTTACAGCGTTCCTTTACCTCTCCTTGGCAGATGAGTACTCTTTTGTTAACTCTCTTCCCGCTTCTGTTATTTGGATAACTTAGTTTGCTGTACTCTCTACCAGTAGCTTCATTAAATTTATGAAAAACAGTATCTACGCTCGCCCCAATTTCTGCCCCAAAAAATATGGTATGAGATATTTTATTAACTCTAGAGCTATACTTATCTGCAACTGCTCCCTGCATAGTTGGATGATCTAGATTGTAACGGCAGGGGAGGCGTTTACGCTCCGGCCCAAATACTATCTGTTGTGATGGATGATTGAGCTTTATTTTATCTGTAGTGTCTCCTACAATACGCTCTATAAGTTGTGGTGATGGAAGCTCTATGCTCTGCGGTTTAGAGCTAACTTCGTATTCCATAACTACAACGGCTGGAGTTAATGTCTGTTCAGCAACTGCACGAGCTATTAGAGTAAAGTCGATAGCTTCTTGCACAGTTCCAGCATATAAAATCAGTGCTCCAGAGTCTACTAGAGAATTTATATGAGTGTCATCTGTACGGGTAGTGACATGAATAACTAACGGTATATGACCCTCTACAGCTTGTTGAAGGAGGTCTCTGGATGCGGCTAGCTCATCACTGAATAGGTTGCACCTACTGCGTACTCCAGACATGGTAAGCCCTATAGCTGATGCTAGCATATTACGAGGAGTAGAGTTAACTAGTTCTTTACCGTCGAGCATCTTTTCTACTCTAGTAATAGCATCAGTACCAGTTAATATTAATGACTCTCCACTATTTGCAAGGTTAGTAGTATGCTTAACCCCCATAAGTTTGTGGTAAATTCTTCGGCTGATTTTCTTGAAACTAGACTCTCTCAATTTAGGCTCTCTCAAATTGTGCTCCATCTATCCAGATTATCGCATCTGTAGGGCAGCGGTAAGTTGCTTTTGGAGTTTCAGTAATACCACTCTGATAGTCAATAATAGGAAGTCCATTAACCATCTCAATCATTCCTTTGTTGGCATCAGCAACACAGCGACTACAACCATCACAGGCGGTACGGCATAGATTAAGAATTGCATCTCCCTCTAGCGGTGCGCTGCACTGTATTAGTAAGTGTTCATCCATTGGGTGAATTTTAAATAGGTCTTTGGGACAGGCTACCACGCAATCTTCGCAAGCAGTACATTTCTCTGGATCTACTACGGGTAGTCCATTACTGTTCATCTTGATAGCATCAAAGTCACAAGCAATTTCACAGTCAGCAAGTCCAAGACATCCCCAAGAGCATCCTTTACCGCCACCAGAGACTACAGCTGCAGCACGACAGCTATCAAATCCGTTATATTCGGCGATTTGCCATGCTTCAGCTTTACCTCCAGCACAGTGAAGACGAGCTACTCGTTTGCGCTGTGCTCCTGCATCTACTCCTAGGAATGTGGCAATCTCCTCAATTTCATCTTTTGGAGATACGGTACATTGGCTCGGTTCAGAAGTTCCTTTGATGAGCTCCTCGGCAAATGCACGACAGCCAGGAACTCCACAGGCACCACAATTTGTGCCAGGGAGCATCTCTTCGGTTTCATCAATGCGTGGATCTTCGTCAACTTTTAGAAGACGATAAGCAACAGCAAGGATTACTCCAAAGAAGAGCCCAATCCCCATCATGATTGCTGGAGAAGCGAGAGAGCTGTTCACTACTGATTCATATTTGATTGAAGGGAGCTGCTCTTTCGATAAGCTCATCCAAGTCTGCTTCACTACTATTTAGCGGAAGTCCTGGGTGGATGCAACGGGAGGGGCAAATTTCAGCAGCCTCCACCAACTCTGCATAGGTTCCAGCATTTGGATCTGCTATGTATGCTTGTTTGTCATCGTTATAAACAAACATCTGTGGATTCATATTGGTACAGTCATTACAGGTTGTGCAGAGCATGGTCTCAATCCAAGGATCTTCACTAACTTCTGCAGCAGGTTCACTTGCGGCTACTGTTTCACTCTGTTCAGAATTATCTTCTGTAGCACTCTCTTCACTCTCTGCAGGAGAGCTACTCTCAGTCTCGCTAGAACTTTGCGGTATTGAACTATTTCTGCTAGATGTCGAGTCTCCTTGCATTGCAGCAGGGTTCATCCCCATCAGTACCTGAGCCAACTGTCCCATAACTTTAGTTGTGGCATCATTTTGAAGCTCTTGCAGTTCACTTGTATGGACTGTTTTGAGTTCACTAATCTCACTGTTTTTCCTAGCCTCTATGGTAAGAGTGGTATCGTTAATCGCCTGCTCTATATGAGGGCTCTTAACTCCAGCAATCTCTTGTAGTGTGTGCCAATAGTTAAGGCGGTCGCGGCAGGCGAGGATGAGCTCACGAGATACAACCGCTCTATGCATTACATTATCCCTGTTCATAGTCCAGACAAAAGGAATTAGTGAGAAGCGTGTAGTTTCGTTATGAGTAAGATACTCTGCAACAGGAGAGAGACTATCTGACTCAAAGTTATCTGGAATCAGGCGGAAGTGGCTCCGTAGTTTGGGAACTAACAGTGCGTAATCTGCGAATGTAAAAGCAAGTTCAGTATGAGTTACATCTCCGCTCTCATCTCTATAGCTGAAAGGGTGGGTTGCCCAATCTCTATCTGGTTGTGGGTTTACGCTAAAGTTCATACGCTCTGCAAAGGTGTCGCCACTCTCTGGGTTGATGCGGAAAAATGGGTGAACGCGGCTCTCTAAGGCAGCACTTGATACCATCCAAGGATCTAGTAAAAATTGTTTTTTACTTTTAGTGATATTCGGAGATATAAGATGAGGATCCTCTTCATGGATAGTAGACTGCTCTTGTACTCCTGTATTAATAAGATGAATAGCGGTGCGAGGTATCTCAGTCGCTTCTATAAAGCCTTGTATGAGATGTTGGTACCGAGCTGCAGAGCTCTGGGCTACATAGCACTGACGATGAGCCATAGCAATGTATCCAAGCTCTAAGCGAAAATCTCTAAATGGAGAGCTTTTCTCTGTAGCAGCAGGGTTTGCATGTCCTTTAACTCTACTCATTATCTGGATTGGTCGTCCTGACCCAAGTAGTTGAGAGAATGAGCTCAGTCCCTCCTGAGCTAGCCGATTGGCAGGTTCTAACGCAATAATTGCTGGAACTAATAAGAGCTCCTGTTCAGAGAACGCTTCCCACCCAAAATTATTAAACCATGGGTCGTGAATAGTTGCGCTGTATTGGTTAGAGACCTCTAACTTTGCAATACGACAGGCACTAAATAGAGATGACAGTTTCGCCGCCTCCTGATCAAATAGATCGGCAGATCTAGAGCATGGATCTTTGGCTACCTCTCCTTTTATGGTCTTATTTTCATCTACACTGTAGTCTCCTGTGTGGATAAAGTAGAGTTGGATGGAACTACGCTTAAACTGGTTAAGTATTTTTAAAGCACTATCCATCCGCTCCATTCTTTCTGGAGGTATAACTATGGTTCCACTTTTATTGGGTAAAATAGAGGAGAAAGCAGCAGGGTTAAAGTGGGATGCATTACTTCCAACACTCTTCTCAAGCGCTTCGGTTCCTAAAGCATCTCCTCGTTTATGTTTTTCTACCTCAATAATCTGGGTTAGTTGTCTAATTAAACTATCACGCTCTTTTTCAAACTTTCCCCAGCGCTCTGCAGATCTTTGATGAACTAAATGAATCATCAGTTTGGTTGCAGTATAGCGGTCATAGGAGAGGATTCTATCCTCTTGACTAAAAGAGTTTACAAGTTGATCTAATGACTCTTGGAGTGTCTCTCTATTTTCTGGAGATAGATTGAGGTGCTGTTGCAGAGAAGCAGCTGCTTGTTTTAAGATATCTGTAGCTAGTGGTTCTGTTGAGTTGTTAGAACCATTACTAAGTGATTTTTTTTCTATGTTTTGAGTTAAATTATGCTCCTCAATAAGTTCACGCATCTCTCGCTCTATCCACGAGATATTATCCTTTAAAAAGCGTGCACTATTTTTTCCAGGAGAAAAAGTCTCTATACTCTCACTCAGATGGCTGGTTAGAGGTTGAGCATAATGTTTTCCACTCTCACCACCATTCGCAAAGAGTACTAACGGATAGTCATAACGGATTTTTGAAGTATCACGAAATGGGTTTAGTAGAGCGGGGAGATGGTCGCTGCTTATCTCTTCAGTATCTCGCTCTACACTCGGATCTCCTAAGTGAAAGTGATGGAGAGTATGAAGTATTTCAGGCTCTGTTTTAGGGGCAGACTCTGTTTTGGGGAGTGTAGGAAGAGATGGCGAACTACTCATATTGCAAACGCATCCAAAGCCTTATTAGTAGCAGCTATCTTATCTTCATCAGTTATATCATGTCCCAATGCAGATAGATCGCTATAGCACGGTATATCTTCATTTTTGTAGAGCAGTCCAACAGGAATGATACCTTTGGTTGTCTCATCTCTAGCGATATCTAAGGCAGTTGTCATATCTGATGGGTCGTGCTCACGGCTCTCTGGGAAGAGGCGTTCTAGTCCAGCTGCCACAGGAATGCCATCATGATGCTTTAAGAGTAGAAGTTTGGAAGAGTCATTCTGAAGTTCTTTAGTGATTCCATCTACAAACACTGGACAGCGTTGGATGATACGTACAAAACTTGTCCCTTTATGTTCGTGTGCAGCTTTGAGTGTTTCGTAGAGTAGTGGAGGATTCCAGTCAATAACTTGTGCCACAAATGAGGCGTTGGTAATTCCTAAAGTTACTGTAAGTGGGTTTAGTGCATCAAGGAATGACCCTTCTGGGTGGGTGTTGGTTTTAAGGTCAATAGGGCTAGTTGGAGATGTCTGTTTTTTGGTTAATCCATAGATCTGATTATCGAAGATCAATATAGTCATATCCATATTGTAACGAACAGCATGAATCCAGTGACCAGCTCCTATTGAGAAGCAGTCACCATCACCAGTCGCAACCCACACATCAAGCTCGGGACGACGAGATTTTACTCCACAAGCTAACGGGAGCGCACGTCCATGGGTACCATGTAGTCCATAAGTTGCCATATAGTGGGGCATACGACTAGAGCAGCCAATGCCAGAGATAAATACGCTCTTCTCTGGAGGGAGTTGAGCATCTCTCAATATTCGGTGTGCAGTTGCTAATACGGCATGGTCGCCACAGCCATCACACCAACGCGCTTCATTACCTTCATAGTCATCAATAGTGAAATAGCGCTCTTGAATATCTAGAGACCAATCTGCTTTTATTCCAAACATAATCTATTCTTCCTCTGCGCTGTTATCTGATTTAACTTTAGTTAGGCGCTGTTGCAGCACCTCTTCAATTATAGCTGGTTGCAATGGATGTCCATATACAACTGACCAGCAATCTACATCAACTAAAGTCTGGATGCGAAGAATTGATGCTAGCTGAGCATATCTACGGTTCTCTGGAGTAATCATAGGAGCGTCTGGATCATCACTATAGTTGACTTCAATAGTCATAACTTTTTTGAAGTTAGAGAAAATCTCCCCTAAACCTGGTTCTAGAGGAGAGAGGAAGCGAAGATGGATAGTAGATATCTTCTCCCCTTTTTTACGCAGATCATCCACAGCCTCTTCAATTGCCCCAATGGTTGAGCCCCATCCTATAACTAGGAGATCGCCGCTACTCTCACCATGAATTTTTGGAGGGGTTAATGTGCTCTGCAGAGTGGCCAGTTTTCGACTTCTATGTGCAGTGCTTTTTTGATTGTCTTCAGCTTCATAAGATACTTTACTAAACTTAGTGTGAGATAGTCCAGTTAGTACATACTCACCATTTGGCATGCCAGGAATTGGGCGTTGAGAGAGCCCCGTTTTATCATCCCAATCATAAGCTGGAACACTTTTATCCCATTCAGATTGATCAAGTGGTGGTGCTAGCATATCCCTATTAAGGTCGGGGCGATCCCACGGTTGAACTCCAGTCGCTAGATTGGCGTCTGTCAATACTACAACAGGAGTACGGAAAGATTCAGCGAGCTGACGCGCCAATACAACTAGGCTAAAACACTCTGGAATGGTTGCTGCAGCAAGAATGATTTTTGGGGCATCGCCAGGCTCACCATAGAGCGTGGAGAGTAGATCCCCCTGCTCAATCTTAGTTGGGAGTCCAGTTGATGGACCGCCTCGTTGTACATTTACAATGACTAGAGGGATTTCTGCCATAACTGCAAGTCCAATACTCTCTGTTTTGAGAGCCATTCCAGGACCTGAAGTTATAGTGCATGCAGTTTTTCCAGCGTAAGAGGATCCGATAGCAAAGGCTATCGCTGCAATCTCATCTTCAGCCTGATGTACAAAACCACCGCAGGCAGGGAATACATCTGCTAGATAGTGAGATGCAGAAGTTGCAGGAGTGATAGGATACATAGATACAAGTTCCATTCCTGACGCCATCACTCCTAAACCAATTGCGGTGTTACCGTTGGTAACTACCATAGGTCTATCATCTGATTTCTCTTGTGGAGGAATATCAAAAAAGTATTCACTTAGTTCATCTGCGGCAAATTTGTAACCAGCATCGAAGAGTTCTTGGTTGCTGCTGATGATTTTTTCAGCTTTTCCTTTAAAGGTTAGGGCGATCTCATTGCGCCCCATATCTTGATCACGATTATAGATACGGCAGAGCATCCCTAGCACAAACATATTTTTGCCCTTGCGAGGATCTTTGACCACTTTCAGGCACGCTTCATGGATAGATAGTTCGTGGACAACTAACCCATGTTGACGAAACTCTACCACTGCATCTGCATACATCTTCTGAATCTCTGTTGATGGATCACTAGCCCATCTGTTATCTAACAGAACGATAGTTCCCTCTTTAAATGCACCATTGGCGATACGAGAGTAGAGGACTTGTTCATTAAACGCTACAACTAGATCACCCTCATTACCAACATTGGTCACTTTTGTAGAGCCCAGACGAATACGAATTCCACTAGCTCCTGATGGGGTGCGAGCTGGGGGTTGGATCTCAGCAGGGATAATTTCTACAGTCCATACCCCATTACCTAGTTTGGCTCCAATGTTACCGAAGGTTTGGCCACACTTCTGTGCACCTTCTCCAGAGTCACTGACAATTTCAACAATATGTTCTTGTATAACTTGTGGTTCCACGGAATATTTCCTTAAATTTTATTATAAATAACTATGAATTTAGCTACTAATTATCTCATAAAGCATAGGGGTAAATCAAGTTGAACTATAACACTACAATTGATATTAGGTCAATTGCGGTCATCTTGGGATAGATCTATCTATTATCAACGGTTTTATCAATTAATAGTGGTTGCTCATATTCGTCCATAAAGTGGTAGAGTGAGCTATCTAAAAGCTTCATTGCTCCATCTAAGAGGTGACAACGACCACTTCCAGGAAGTATTTTTGTGAGGTTTATTAGTGTGTCTAAATCTGCTTGACTTCCGCTACCGCTATCAATTTTAGTTAGAAGTTGGGCTGCGTAGTAGGTGCCAGTTTTGCACGATGGACACTGACCACAAGATGATTTTGCAAAAAATGAGATATACTCTGTAACTCTGCGCACAACTCCTGTCCCTTCAGAGACTACAATCATTGCTCCTGTACCAAGACTAGAGCGTCGCTCTTGTACTTTATAAAAATCTAGCGGCACATCGAGATCCTTAGGGGTGAGAATTGTGTTTGAAGGTCCCCCCATAAAAACAGCTTTTAGTTTACGATTTAGGAGCATTCCTCCTCCATGGATATCGATCAGCTCTTGAAGTGGTGTGCCCATTGGGAGCTCATAAGCTCCAGGGCGCAGCACATCTCCACTTAGGGAGAATATCTTGGTGCCGTGAGATGAGCCTCTTCCTAAACTCTTAAACCACTCTGCACCATTACGCATAATGTGAGATACATTTGCAATGGTCTCAATATTGTTTATAAGAGTAGGCATTCCAAATAGTCCAGCTTTAGCAGGATATGGTGGTTTGCCGCGTGGAAATGGAAAGTTACCCTCAATAGATTCAAGTGCAGCGGTCTCTTCTCCACCAATATAGTGCCCAGAGCTGGCAACTACGAAGAGCTCTAGAGGCCGTCCTAGCTCTGTAGAAATTCTTTGGAGAAGAGTGCTATCGCTCCACTGTTCAGTAGCCTCTTCCATCGCCTCTAGTGATCCTTTCTGCTCTGGGTTTATATAGAAGACAATTTGATTTGCTCCAACGCCAAGAGCGGTAATTAGAGCGCCTTCAATCACTTGATGTGGAGTCTCTTTTAGAAGAATACGGTCTTTGAATGTGCCTGGTTCATCTTCATTACCATTACAGATTAGGTATTTATCGATATCGGTGGATCTGCTCCCATCTTCGTTAAGCCCCTCTTCAGAAACATAACTCCATTTAATATGGGTTGGAAAACCACTTCCTCCTAAACCTAATAACTCTGCATTTTTTATTGTTGGGATTATTGAGTCTGGGTCTTGTAAGGCATTTTCCAGTCCCTCTCCACCAACATCTACCATCCAAGTATCAAGATCTGCGCCAAAACGGCGTTCAGGATGAAGTAGTAGTCGATTAGCTTGATCTTTAATGTTCATATTTTTTGGGTTCTACGCAGTTTACTATAGTCTGAATCTAAATCAAACTTAGCGTAATCTGGGAAGAGCAGAGGCCCCTGCTTCTCTAAAGAGAGGTTCTCTTCAGAGAGTTCTCGGCGCAGCTGGTTAAGATGTTCTATAGATAGTTGTCCGTTATGTCGAAGTTTTTTGCGCTCCGCAGCTGCCAGACCAGCTCGCCTCCCAAAACTTATAATCTCTAATAGGGCATTTCCCATTAGACGATTTTTACCATGAATCCCTCCGCTCACCTCTCCACAGCAGAAGAGACCATCTACTTCAGTTCTGCCATCTACATCAATTACTGCTCCACCATTTTGGTAGTGAAGAGTGGGGTAGATGAGTAGTGGCTCTTTAGTTGGATCTATAGCTGCTTTTTTCCCTAAACTTATCAGTTTAGGAAATCGTTCTGCTAGAATGCCTGGAGAACGGAGCTCTAACCCTGGAGTATCTAGCCACACGCCAACATTTCCATCTTCTGTTGTTATACCGCGCCCCTCTCTGCACTCTTTAATAACTGCTGCAGCCACAACATCTCGTGCAGAGAGCTCATCTATAAACCGTTCTCCATTTCCGTTAAGAAGCCAAGTTCCACATGATCTAACACCCTCAGTTATAAGGCTTCCTGTTAGGTGGTTAGGGTGGGATAGTCCTGTGGGGTGGTACTGGAATGAGTCAAGATCCCGTAGTTTTACCCCCATCCTGTAAGCGAGTACAAGTCCATCTCCAGTTGCCCCGAAGTGATTTGAAGTGGGGAAGCCATTAAGGTGCATCCGTCCAATTCCTCCAGTGGCAATAATTACTGATTTTGCACTGACTTGAATATATCTTTTCTGCTGCAGAGAGGAGATCACTGCGCCAGAACATCCACCCTGCTCATCACCGAGGAGTTCAACTGTTGGCGAGTAGTCCCAGACCTCAATATTACTATTGTGTACTGATTCACGCAATATACGCATCATCTCCAATCCGGTATAGTCTCTATAGAAACATATTCTATCTGCAGAAGATCCACCTGCACGGCGGGTTAGAATGTCACCAAATTCATCAAGATCAAACTGCATACCCTGTTGAATTAGCCAGCGAATAACATCTGGACCATCTAAAACAAGTTTGCTGACCAATTTAGGATCAGATCTATTGTGACCCGCAGAGATAGTATCATCATAGTGAAGCTGTGGAGTATCCTCTCTATTGAGTGATGCTTGAATACCACCTTCAGCCATAACTGTATTACTATCTCCTAGGCGCAATTTTGTAGCTAGAATAACCCTAGCCCCATTTTGTTGTGCAATAAGTGCCGCTGCACAGCCAGCTCCACCACCACCAATGACGAGTACATCTGTCTCTATGGTTTCAGCACCAGCTAAGTTTGCCTCATTGATGCGAGAATCTGACTGGAGTAGTTCTGCGAGTTGAGTGTGGCAACTATCCCCTCTATTTACCCCACTTTTTAAAGTAGTTCTGCACTCTGTAATGTAATCAGGGTGAAACTCCTCTAAAAGAGCCCCTTTTGCCGTAGTGGTTGGAGGTAGAGAAGATTCCTTTTTAGGGGTGTATTTTTCTAATGCTTCTCTATAGCTTATATTACTATTCATATATCTGTCGCTCTATGCTTGATCTGTCTCATGTACAACAGTAAGTTCGCCAGTTCTAATTTTCTCTAATCTATTGATAAGATTAGAGGGTCGAGTGTGAAAGTAGGCGGTAACTCGTCGTGCAAAAAGTCCGACATGGTTAGGAGATATCCCTTCAGGGCAACCAGTCATACAGAGGTCACACATAATGCACTCTATAAAAAGATCTCCAGCCTCTCTGAATTTCCCCTTAACTGCAAGTGCAACACCTCTCTCTACATCAATTCCTTTGGGGCAGACCGTACTGCAGCCATGGCAGTTACGACACTGTTGAGCCTCTGGAAATATTTGATGGAATTCAGTTTGGACTTCCCAGGAGTTAGCTATTTTTTCAAGTTTATAGTTGTGTTGAGGTGGTGATGGAAAGATTAGAAACATAACTTCCATCTGCTCTTCAACTAGAGTTTGACACCCAAGTTCCATGCTTATATTATTGGTGTCAGCTCGTTTAACCAGAACTCTACAGGAACCACAGACCCCCTCGAGGCATCCAACTCCTTGAACTCGTGGGTAACCAGCATGCCAGAGTGCCTGAATAACAGAGAGAGTCGCAGGAGTGCGAATGGAGTCTCCATTAATAGTTACATTAACTTCAGGTTTATCTTTCGTGATAGCTTCTTCTCTGCTCATAATATCTACTAATTATACACAATTATAGTTTTAATTATAGTCTCGTTCAGCAACTATTTAAAATATACACAAATTGTGTTGGCATAGGAGTTGCATTGTAAATCATTAATAAGCAGTTAACCAAGAATATAATGGATGATTAGTTATGGAACTTTCAGCAACGACAACAGCAGCAACGAATCAAGTATCAAGTCAGGCGGCTAGAGATAGCGCGCTCTCTGAAGATCCATCTCAAAGCCTTGATCAGACTGATTTTCTTAAGTTAATGATTGCTCAGGTTAAAAATCAAGATCCTTTTGAACCGATGGATAATGGTGAGTTTATCGGACAGATGGCACAGTTTAGCTCGGTAGATGGAATTAAAAAGATGAGTACAAACCTTGATGAGATGGCAAAATCATTTCAGCAGGGACAGGGGTTGCAAGCGGCAACTCTAGTTGGAAGGCAGGTGATTGCCCCCACTTCAGCGGCAATATTAACCGCTGGACAGCCAGTGATTGGACAAGTTGATCTTCCTGGTAGTACCTCTTCTTTAGTGGTTGAGGTGAAGGATGCCTACGGCAGTGTAGTGAGAACTATGGATTTGGGTATACAGAAAAAAGGGGTCGTTCCTTTTAGTTGGGATGGTAAAAACAGTGAAGGCGTTATGCAGCCAGATGGAAGCTATTATACCGCTGTTAAAGGGAACTTGAGTGATAAAGAGGGGGAAAGTACCCTTTCAACAGAGATGGCAATCACCGTTGCAAGTGTTGCTGTAGGAAGTGGTACAGCAGAGCCACAACTTTTTTTGAAAGATGGCACGAAAATTGGATTAAGTGATGTTAAGCAGATTAATTGATCGAATTAGATTGAATAGATCAGTCAATAGATAGAAGTTTTTTAAGATTTTAGTTTTTATATTTTAGGAGTAAATCATGGGTATTGCACATAGTGGATTGAGTGGAATTGTAGCAGCAACAACAGACCTATCAACAACGGGTAATAATATCGCCAATGCTGGTACAGTTGGTTTTAAGGGGTCATCCGTTCAGTTTGCTGATGTGATGGCAGGTGATGTTGGTGGCGGTGTCTCTGTCTCTTCTATGCGCCAGACCTTTACCCAGGGCAGTATTTTAGGAACAGGCAATGATTGGGATCTGGCGATCTCTGGACGAGGTTTTTTTAAGGTTACAGATAGTGGTGGTGCAGAGGGAACAGTAAAGAATGACTTTTATACTAGAAATGGTGCCTTTGGTTTAGATAGTAAAGGCTATGTACAGAGTGGTACAGGGATGCGTCTTCATATGTATAAACCAACAGTAATCGGAGCAACAACAATCTTCCCTGTCACCACCAATACAGAAGAGATTAGAATTAAACAAGATGATACTCAAGCTAAAACAACGGCTGTATTAACTGGGCAATTTAATCTAAATGCAGCATCTGCAGCAAGTGGTATCGCTACCGCAGACGCAACCCCGCCAGCAAGTGTGACCACAGATATTGACCCCTCGAGTGCAACCACTTATGATCATGCTGTCACCTCAGCAATTTATGACTCGGTCGGCACTAAACATACCTTAAATAGTTATTTTAGAAAAGATCTACAAAATGCAGATGGAACGAGTCTCTGGTCAGTCTTTACGCAGAGTTTAAAAGATGATGGAACCACCTATCCCACTACTGGCACAGATTCTATTTATGCAGGAACAGTTACTTTTGATGCTAATGGTGTGTTGAGTAAAATCAAAACCCCTGCAACAGCTGGTACTACAAACACAGATGCTACAGTATATGATCTTACTGCTACTCCTCAAGTAGTGGGCTCAACCTCTCTTACTATTGATACAGGGATTGGTACAGTGGGGATATCTGGTACGGTCACTATGAATATAGACTCAACGACTCAGTACTCCAGTGATTTTAGAATTGTTCAGATCGGACAGGATGGGTATGCGAGTGGTTCATTAACAAATATCGGTATTGATGAAGGTGGTGTTATTACAGCTAGCTATAGTAATGGTAGTACAAGTAAAATTGGTAAAATTGCTATGTTTGCTTTTAATAGCCCCAATGGACTGCGCCAAGAGGGCGGGGTACTCTGGGGGAAGACTAATAATTCAGGTGATCCACGACCAGGTTCTGCAGGCGAATCTATCTTTGGGCGTATTAAGTCACAGTCACTAGAGAGTTCGACTGTTGATGTTACTCAGCAGCTAGTAAATCTGATTACTGCGCAGAGAAATTTCCAAGCCAATGCTAAGATGATTAGTGCTGGTCAGGAGATGAATCAGGTAGTTCTTAATATCTAATAACTAATAATTAATATCTGATAGTTAATTATTGGAAACTAAAAAACCCACGACAGTATATCTGTTGTGGGTTTTTTGACGATTGTTAATGGCACGATTCGTGCATTAGTAATAGCTATGAGGCATATTATAGATAGAAAGGATAAAAAATAGCAATGGATAGAATGTTATATACTTCAATGACTGGTGCTACACAGATGTTACATGCACAGGCAGTTACTGCAAATAACCTAGCCAATGCAAATACGACTGGATTCAAGCAGGATTTGACTCTTATGGTAAGCAAACCAGTTGATGGTGAGAATAGTTCGCGCCATTATGGTGTTGCAACAACTATGGCTCAAGATTTTAATAAAGGTAGTCTAATTACCACCAACAACTCTCTGGATATTGCAATTGAAGGTGAGGGGTGGATAGCTGTTGTGGGGCAGGATGGAACTACTGGTTATACTAGAGCTGGATCACTGAATGTTGGGGGAGAGGGTATTTTGCGTAATCGTGAGGGGCAGATGGTGTTAGGGAATGAGGGACCAATTGCTGTACCACCAGATTCCAGAGTGGAGATCGCTAATGATGGATCTATAAATGTATTTGGAACAGGCGCATTTTCTGGAGATTTTTCGATTATAGACCGTATTATGTTGGTTAATCCGGCGCATGGTGAGATGGCGAAGGGGTTAGATGGATTATTTAGAATGAAGAGTGGCGGAGAGGCTCTTCCTGCGGCAGAGGTGAGAGTGAAAAGTGGGGTTCTGGAGGGGAGTAATGTGAGCGCAATTGAGGCGATGACAGAGATTATTCAAAGTTCACGCCAATATGAGATGCAAGTGAAGATGATGAAGAGTGCAGATGAGTTGGCAACTAAATCATCTGCGCTGTTGAGAATGAATTAAGAACTATATAGATAAAAGTATATTTAAGGAGTAAGTTATGTTTGATTCACTATGGGTAGCAAAGACAGGAATGGAAGCACAAGATTTTAGAGTGCAGACCATTGCCAATAATATGGCAAATGCAGCAAGCTCTGGTTTTAAGAAAGATATAGCTCATTTTAAATCTCTGGGATATAACACAGTGCAGGGTAGAACCAGCATGAACGAAGGGGGAGATTATGATATAGGTACCATCAAGGTTGGTAGGGGAGTTGCGATTAGTGATACCTCTACAGACTTTACCCAAGGATCTTTAACAATAACTAACTCTGATACTGATGTAGCTATATCAGGAAAAGGTTTTTTTGTTATAGAGGGAGATACAGCCTCCGCAAAACCTGAAGAGCAGAGGTTTTTTTCTAGAAATGGACATTTTGAGTTAAGACATACAGGGACAGATAAGACATATAACTTAGTTCATACCGCATCTCAGAAAAAGCTGATGGGGCTAGCGACTCAACCAACAGCGTCAACTACTACTCCCCCTCCTTCCGCACTAGAGTTTACTCTGAGCAATGATGGAAATAAGTTAATTATCGGCTCTAATGGGGAGATCATGGAGGAGGCGAATGGAGCAGTTGTATCTTTAGCATCTCCTCGATGGATCTCTATAGCAACTTTTGGCGCAAACTCTGGTATCCAGAAAAATAGTTTTAATCTCTATACAGATAACCCTGCATCAACTGGTGGAGCGCGTTACGCAATTCCTTTAGTGGAGAATTTGGGTTCTTTGACCCATAAATCTTTGGAGGCATCTAATGTTACAACCATTGACGAAATGGTTAATATGATTGAAGCGCAACGAGGTTATGAGATGGGGGCAAAGGTGATGGAGAAGGCGGATGAGATGATGAGTACCCTTATCCAGAGAACTTAATGTCAATTCACCTTCTTAATTAATAGTGAGTAATTAGTAATGAAAAAGCAAAATTTAAAATTTAATAGTAGAGTAAAAGTTGCTGTTCTGACTTTAGTGCTGTTGCAGGGGAGCGGCTGCGTAACTAATCCGGAGCGTCATCGTGCTAGTTGGGAGCCAGTGGTTCCTCCAGTGCAACAGAAGAAAATTTTAACTAATGGATCTATATATCAGGCTAGTTTAGGTGATTCACTCTTTACTAATGATCAAGCGCGAAGAGTTGGTGATATTGTTACTATTAAGTTGCAAGAGAAGATGAGTGCTAAGAAAAATGCTAAAACGAATGCTAAAAAAGAGGATAAGGCTACTCTTCCACTTATTCCAGGACTGTCTGGAAGCAATATTGTTAATGCGTTTAGTGGCACAACCAATGATATTGGTGATAGTACAAAAGAGTTTAAAGGAGATGGTTCAGCTGAACAGAGTAATGAGTTAACTGGTAATATTACAGTTACTGTAGTTGAAGTATACCCCAATGGAAACCTTAGGGTTCGAGGTGAAAAGCATGTAACTATAAATCAGGGTGATGAGTTGATTAGAGTCTCTGGAGTAATTAGAGTTGCAGATATCTCTGCAGATAATACTATTATTTCAACCCAAGTTGCTGATGCACAGATAGTATATGTAGGTAATGGAGGCATAGTGGCTAACTCAAATGAGCAGGGACTCTTAGGAAGGTTCTTTATGAGCGCACTCTGGCCATTTTAAGTTAAAGTATTTTAGTTGTTAATAGTTAACTGTTTATTAAAATAGGATAATGTTATGAATAATATTGAGCAGAATAGATGTATCCAAAATGGATTTTTGGTGCTAGTAGTCTCACTTATCGCTCTCTGGTCATTTTCGTTTCAGGCAAATGCAGAGCGAATAAAAGATATAACCTCAGTCTCTGGGGTGAGAGATAATCCACTAATAGGTTATGGTCTAGTGGTTGGACTTAGTGGAACAGGAGATGAAGCTGGATTTACTCAGCAGAGTCTTACCAGTATGTTGAACCGTTTCGGGATTCAAGCCCCAGCATCTACGATTACTGATGGTAAGCATGTTGCTGCAGTGATGGTGAGCGCAGAACTTCCCCCCTTTGCAAAACAGGGGCAAAAGCTAGATATTACTGTTTCTACTCTGGGGGCAGCAGATAGTTTAGTGGGTGGAACTCTATTAATGACACAACTTAGAGGAGCTGATGGCGAAATTTATGGAATTGCCCAAGGTAGTTTAGTGGTTAGTGGGTTTGGAGTGAGTGGTCAGGATGGGTCTAAAGTACAAGTAAACACTTTAACTGTTGGGCGTATTCCAGAAGGGGCAACAGTAGAGCAAGAAGTTATGACTAGCTTTGTAAGTGCAGGATTTATGACTCTTAACTTGCATCAGAGTGATTTCACAACTGCCAGAAGATTGGCAGAGGCAGTTAATGAGCTCTATGGTGATGGAACAGCGGATGCGATAGATTCAGTCTCTATTAAAGTGCAAGCACCTCGCGATCCTAAGCATCATGTTGAGTTTCTCTCCATGTTGGAAAATCTTGAAGTATCTCCAGCCGCCGCTGCAGCAAAAATTATTATCAACTCTAGGACAGGTACAGTTGTAATAAATAATAGTGTTAAAGTTAGCCCAGCAGCAGTCACTCATGGATCTCTAGTAGTAACAATTAAAGAGGGTGCGAAAGTGAATCAACCTGCAATGTTAGCAGGTGGTGAGACTATAGTGCAGAAAGATTCAGAGATATCAGTGATAGAAGAGAATAATAAGATGTTTCTATTTAATGCAGGAGTATCGTTGGATGAACTAGTTGATGCTGTCAATGCAGTCGGTGCAGCACCAGGTGATCTAGTTGCGATTCTAGAAGCTCTCAAGCGAGCGGGAGCTTTGAAGGCTCAATTGGTGGTGCTTTAGTCTAGTAATAGTTTAGTCGTCAAATACTTGTAAATATTATTTGGTATGAATATTGCTTTATTTTAGTTGTCAGTCTCTAGTAATTTATAATCAATAATTCATAGTCAATAATTTAAAAGATAAAACTAAAAAAATAAATATTATGTTTAACTCAATCAATAGTGATATTTCATCGGCACAAGTGGCAAATAGTAGTCTGCAGTTGCGTTCAGGTGCGGAGATTAAAAGCCTTGCTAAAACTGATCAGGCAGAAGCTCTCAAAGAAGCTACTAAGCAATTTGAGGCGCTGTTTGTACAGATGATGCTTAAATCTATGCGCGCTACTGTATCTGAAAGTTCACTATTTACTAGCTCTGCAACTAATACCTTTAAAGAGATGCAGGATGCAGAAGTTGCAAAACAGATAACAGCGTCAGGTGGTTTTGGAATGACTGAGCAGTTTATGGGATCTATTATGCGTCAGGCAGGAGTGACAAATAGTAACGAAATTAGTAATGATAATAAACCGCAGAGTACAGTGAACCATCTTCGTGAGCGTGGGCTTTCGGCCAATTGAGATGAGAGAGTTGGAGACATTTAATCACCCTCACACCATTAGTGAACAATCATTTGTACGGGTCATTATTCCGCTTTTGGCTATCGCTGTTCTGCTCCTCTATTCATCCTTCTCCTATGCACAATTTATAATCGAGGGTGAAGAGTTGGTTGCATGGCCAAATATTCCAGTAATTCCAGCATCTGATATGGAGGAGTATAAGTTAGATCGGGATATTTTTAAGGGGCTTCATAGCGGTGAGCAAGATGCTGACGCCATAAAGGCTGCGTTAAAGCAGGTGGACGCTCTCTATAAAAAGCACTATAAGGATCGCTCTATTGCTGAATTGGGGAGAAGTTATAATGCTGAGTTTATCGGTAGTTATGATCAGCTATTGCGTAGTAATCGTATCGAAAAACCGCGTCTTCGTTTCTCTTTTAAAGGGGTAACTCCAGAGCAGTTTCAACAAGAGATTGAGCATCCTGTAGATTGGAGTGGAGTGGTAGCGTATGTTACTTATACTCAAATGAGTCAGAAGAGTATTCGCTCTACCTTAACTATTATTCGCTTGGATAGTGGATATGCAGAGAGTTTTACTTTGGTTGATGAGTTGCATAAGGTAGCAGAGAAACACGCTAAACAGCTCTTTGACTATCTGTATGGGGCAACTTTCCCTCAATATGCTAATCCTCTTAAAGATAAGGTGTGGCTGCTGTCACCCCCTCAGGATGCGCTCAAGCCAGTTTTTTATATGCAAGCTGAACTAGGGTGTCGCTCGCAAGAAGGTAAACTTCCGACGCTGGAGGAGTTAATACTCGGAGAGCAGGCAGGACCTTATCATCAAGGAATTATTCTAACAGCAGGGCAGTTCTACCATACCGTGGAAAAAAGCCGTTATCTTGCTGGAGGCACTTTAGATCCACGTGGCAAAGTTAGAACCGCAGATCGTCCTCATCAAACCGCTCGTTACTACTGTATTCGTAATAAAATAGCAGTTGGCAAGTAATCTCGGTAGAAAATTATAAAATAGTGGCATCTCTTGCCGCTATTATCCAAGTAAAATTAGTTTATCTATCTAGATATTAAATTGGCACGATAACTGCATTATATCTGGTATGGGAGCACAAACATCATTAATCGGGTTAGGAATTTCAGCAATGAGCGCATATCGCTCTGCGCTCGCCGTAACCGGTAACAATATAGCCAAAGTCGGTGTAGATGGATATTCACGCCAAAGTGCAACCTTAGATGCATCAGTCTCAATTGCAACCAATATTGGTTACATGGGAACTGGGGTTGAGACAAAAGCAGTTGAGCGTAGCTATGATAAATTTCTAACCAATCAACTTAACAGTGCTATTTCTGGCAGTAGTAATTATGGTGCTTATCACAATTATGCCTCGATGGTTGATGAGATGGTGGCAGATCCAGAGATTGGAATGACCCCTTCAATGGTCTCATTTTTTAATTCAACCCATGATCTAGCATCTGCTCCCTCTTCAATGACCCTTCGTCAAACCATGTTTAGTGAAGGGGAGTCATTGGTAGGGCGATTTAATCGGATGTATGATCAATTAGATGGTGTACGCACTCGAGCAAAAACAGAGTTTAAAGAGGTGATAAGTACGGCAAATGGACTAGCAAAATCAATTGCGAATATGAACTTTCGTATTGATAATGCCTCAGCAAGCGGTGCAACCCCTAATGATCTGATGGATCAACGAGATATGTTAGTAAAGAGTTTGTCAGAAAACTTCTCTATTACAAATGTTAAACAGGGTAATATGGTAAATATCTATATTGGAAAAGGTGAGTTGCTGGTTGGTGGTGCAGATAGTAATACGCTATCTGTTGGAGAGGGTGATTATAAGGATAGTGGTGATCTCTCCATAATTATTGATAAATCTGGAAATAAGAGTGATATAACCAGTACCATTAAAGGTGGTAAATCTGGTGGTATTCTAGATGTTTCTCGTGAAATTTTAGACTCTGCTCAGAGCTCTTTAGGGCGTATTGCACTCTCTCTTGCAGCCACTTTTAATGCACAGCATAGAGATGGGTATGGGATGGGAGGCAGTTCTGATACTGGTAATAATTTCTTTAATATAGGAACTGTTTCAAGTACCGCAGGAGATCATGCTGTGAATAGTCTGCTGTTGGGAGGAGTTGCTGCTTCGACAAAGAACACATCAGGTTCAACGCTAACTATCTCTATTCCTATGGATACTGGAACAACCGGAGGAGTAGTTGGAGCAGGTCAAGAAATTTCTGGTTTAACTATTAATGGAAAAGCAATTGATACGGTTGCTGCAAATGCTTCTGCAAATGCAGCACAGACAGCCTCTGATCTGGCAGCACAGATTAATGCCAAAACAGCAGAGACAAATGTGACGGCTACTGTTGTCGAATCAGGAAAAATAAGATTGACCTCCGATACAGATATTGTAATTGCTGGAACAGATGCTGATAGCGGGCTTACCGCAGCAACTCATCGGGTCTCTAAAGATGCGATTAGAAATTTAACTGGTGATGATTATGAGGTCAGCTACAATGGAACGGACTATACAATCACAAATCGTACCAATAAAGTATCTGATACGGTTACTCTAGCTAATCTAAATAGTGGTCTGATTAAGGACGGTTTAACCATTAAGCTGAATGGCACAATGAACTCTGGAGAAAGTTTTCTGGTGAGCGCAACCCGTGGCTCTGGGCGTGATATTAAGATGTCGCTTAACTCATCTCAACTCGGTTCCATTGCGGCATCTGATGCTGCAGATGAGAGTGGTAATAACTTTAATATGCTGAAGATATCATCACTACAGAGTGAGAAGCTGATGATGGCAACAACTAGTAATCGCGGTACGGCAACACTGCAAGATGGTTATGGACAGATGGTGGCAGAAGTAGGAGTTCAAGCCCACTACGCAGATGTTAATTATAATGCGCAAGAGTCTATTCGTAAATATGCACAGACTTCACGAGATGACTCTGCCGCAGTAAACTTAGATGAAGAGGCGGCAAATTTGATGAAATATCAGCAGATGTTTCAAGCATCTGCACGATTAATTTCTATTTCTGACAAAATGTTACAGGAGGTACTCAATGCAGTTCGTTAAAGATAATTTTGAGAGTCACTATAGGAGTATTCAATTATGAGCATGAGAGTAGCAACCGTTACAGCACATAACCATGGTATTAACTCTATTTTGGATAAGCAGGCTGCACTGACCAAGACAGAGCTGCAGTTAGCGACAGGGCGTAGAATTTTGCGTCCATCGGATGATCCTGCTGCTTCTGCTATGATCCTCAATCTTAAGCAATCTATCGGTAAATCAGAGCAGTATATTAGAAATGCTGATAGTGCGCTAACCTCACTCTCTTTTGCTGAATCTGCAACAGAGGGGGTAATGAATAGTCTACAGCGAGCGCGTGAGTTAACCGTGCAAGCGCTTAATGGTACCAATAGTGCTGAAAATAGAAAATCACTCTCACTAGAAATTCGTCAAATTAGAGATTCAGTCTTTAATATAGCGAACTCAAGAGATACTAATGGCGAGTATATTTTTGCAGGTTCAAAGACAGATTCTCCCCCCTTTACGGTGCCTACTGGGACAGATGGGAAAACTGGCGATGTCAGTTATAATGGAAACTCAAGAAATAAGCATATTGAGATAGGGGTCGGACAGCGTATGTCAGTACGAGATACTGGGCGTGAAGTATTTGGCCCAGAGTCATTTATGGTGGGGACCACTGCATCGGGTAAAGATATTACCATTAAGACAACCGCTGCCTCAGGATCAACAGAACAGACTATCACGATGAGTGCGGGTATGACAATTGATAATGTGGTAGATGCCATCAATGCTACAAGTGGTGACTCTAAAGTGCAGGCATCTAATGATAATGGCAAGTTGCGTATTACAACGACAGATGGTGCAGAGGCGGTACTGACCGATAGTGGAACCGCTGGAGGTCTGCAGAGTATTGGTATTATGGGTGAGGGCACCACAAAAACTTACACCACAAAGCCAGATATTTTTAAGGCGTTAGATAGTTTAGCTGATCAGATGGAGTCAGGAACTATGACCTCTGATACTCTATTAAGTGATCTAGATGCGGGCATGGATCTTATGGTTAGAACAGAGGCAAAGATTGGTTCTCGTATTAATATGATAGATCGTCATAAAGAGGTGAGTGAGAGCTTTATTGTGAAGATGAAAGAGACTAAATCAGAAGTGAATGATCTGGACTATGCCGAAGCCATTGCTCGCTTCAATATAGATAAAGTGGCTATGCAGGCGGCACAGCAGGCATATATAAAGCTACAGGGAATGTCTCTGTTTAACTATATGAACTAAGCTTAAACTGAGAGTTAGATTTAGAGAGTTAAAATTAGGCTGATTTTTAGTTCAAATTGCCGTATCCTTGCACGCTTATGTGCAAATACCGATCCAAAAAAAGTGATTTTCACTTCGACATTCCAAAACAGTTAATAGCGCAAACCCCTCCTGTGCAAAGGGGCAAGAGCCGTATGCTTATTTTAGATGGAGAAAAAGTTGTTGATTCTAATTTTAGCTCTATCTTAAAGTTGCTAAATTCCAACGATCTTTTAGTATTTAATGACACAAAAGTTATCCCTGCTCGACTTTTCGGCAAAAAAGAGAGCGGTGGAAAAGTTGAGCTTCTAATTGAGCGCATCCTAGATGAGAGTAGAATATTAACTCATATTCGTGCTAGTAAATCCCCAAAAAGTGGCACTAAGCTCTGGCTAGAGGATAGCTTGTCAGCAACCGTTGTTGGACGTAGTGGTGAATTTTTTGAGGTTGAATTTGAATTCACTACAAGTACTAATTCTAATAACCCGTATACAAGTGTCGTTGATTTGCTCGAAGATGTTGGTCGTCTTCCACTCCCTCCATACATTGAACGCGAGCCAGATGAAAATGATCGTAAGCGTTATCAGACAGTATATGCGCGCCATAAAGGGGCAGTAGCTGCTCCTACTGCGGGGCTTCACTTTACAGATGAACTACTGAAGCAAATTAAAGAGAGAGGAGTTGCTGCTGGTTTTGTTACGCTCCATGTTGGTGCCGGCACTTTTCAGCCAGTGCGTACAGAAAATATAGAGGATCATATTATGCATAGCGAGTGGTTAGAGGTATCAGATAAGCTCTGTGAGCAGGTGAGGGCGACGCAGCAGCGAGGTGGCAGAGTGGTTGCTGTGGGAACAACTGCGGTTCGTAGTTTAGAGAGCGCATCCAATAGTGGAACACTTAAACCTATGCGTGGAGATACAGATATATTTATAACTCCAGGTTACAAGTTTAAAACGGTAGATGCACTTCTAACTAATTTCCATCTCCCAGAGTCAACCTTAATGATGCTAGTAACAGCATTTGGTGGTTACAATGAAGTGATGAACGCATATAGGCACGCAGTAAGAGAGAAGTACCATTTTTTTAGTTATGGAGATGCGATGTTTATCTCATCTTTACGTGAAACAAATATTGAGAAGTCAGCTGTCGATAAGCCGACTCTAGGTGATAAACAGTGAAATTTAAAAAAACTCATCAAGATGGATTGGCGCGTAGAGGTGAACTAAGCTTTGAGCGCGGCAATATACAGACACCAGCCTTTATGCCAGTTGGAACCTACGGTACAGTTAAAGGAGTTAGTCCAGCAGAGCTAAAAGAGCTTGGTGCAGAGATAGTGTTAGGTAATACTTTTCACTTAATGTTGCGCCCTGGAACTGAAGTTATCCAAGCGCACGGTGATCTTCACGACTTTATGAACTGGAGTAGACCTATTCTTACCGACTCTGGTGGCTTCCAAGTGTTTAGCCTGGGGGCTATGCGCAAAATTTCAGAACAAGGAGTAGACTTTAAAAATCCAATCAACGGAGATAAAGTATTTTTAGGACCAGAGGAGGCAATTGCAGTACAGCACAAGTTAGGCTCTGATATTGTAATGGTCTTTGATGAGTGTACCCCATATCCGGCGGATGAGATGGTGGCTAGAGAGTCGATGGAACTCTCTATGCGCTGGTCTATTCGTTGTAAAGAGGCGCACGGCAACTCAACAGCTGCACTGTTTGGGATTGTACAAGGGGGAATGTATCCAGAACTACGCTCAGAATCTATTGCCCATCTTAAAGAGACAGGTTTTGATGGATATGCAATTGGAGGGCTTTCAGTAGGAGAGCCTAAAGAGGAGATGATTAAGGTGCTAGATCACCTTGCATTAGAGATGCCGCAGGACGCTCCGCGCTACTTGATGGGGGTAGGTAAGCCGGAAGATCTTGTCGAATCAGTATTGCGTGGGATTGATATGTTTGACTGTGTTATGCCAACTCGTAACGCTCGCAATGGGCATCTCTTTACCCGTAATGGAGATGTTCGTATTCGCAACGCATCGCATAAACTAGATACTAGACCACTAGATGATGAGTGTGGTTGTACAACTTGTCAAAATTATAGTAGATCCTATCTTCACCATCTACAGAAAGCTAATGAAATTTTGGGAGCACGCTTAAATACCATTCATAATTTACATTATTACCAAGAGTTGATGGCTGGAATGAGGTCTGCAATTGAGGACGGTATACTTTCTCAATTTGCGGAAGAGTTTTATAGTCGTAGAGAGGCTGGGGGTGGGTTAAGTTAAGATTGAATATTATGCCTCTCTTTTTATATAACATTTCTTATTTCGCCCTCCTATATAGAGAAGATATGGGTTATAATGCGCGTTTTATTTAACCTTATCTTTTTTATCTATTAGGAGTTTTTGAATGAATTTTTTCATATCTGATGCAATGGCAGCAGGGGCAGAGCAGCCATCTGCTTGGACCGGACTGTTACCGATGGTTATTCTCTTTGTTGTTTTTTACTTTCTGTTGATTCGTCCTCAGCAGAAAAAAGCAAAAGAGCACGCTAATATGGTTAATGAAGTCTCTAAAGGTGACGAGGTTGTTACTACTGGCGGTCTACTAGGTAAAATTAAAAAAGTTGGCGAGAATTTTGTACAGCTAGAGTTGTCGGAGAGTATGGTTGTAACTGTGCAGAAACCACAGATAGCGCAATTGATGCCAAAAGGTACTTTGAAATCATCAAGCTAATAAGAACCAATATATTATGAATAAATATCCAGTCTGGAAATACCTGTTAATTTTAACTCTAGTTCTAGTAGCTGCAATCTACGCACTTCCAAATATGTATGGAGAAGATCCAGCTGTGCAGGTATCGTTAGTTGAACGAAGTGATGTCGATAGCTCTACAGCTGAAAAAGTGGAAACTGTGCTCAAGCAAAAACAGGTACCATTTAAGTCGGTTGAATTGATAGAGGCTGGAGTTGGTAGTAAAAGTAAGCTCTTAGTTCGTTTTAATAATACAGAAGATCAGCTAATAGGGTTGACAGAAATTAGAGAGCTACTTGGAAATAAGTATATCACAGCGCTAAACCTAGCCCAGACCACACCAACTTGGTTGCGTTCGCTTGGTGCTGAGCCGATGTATTTAGGTCTAGACCTACGGGGCGGTGTCCATTTTCTAATGGAAGTTGATATGGATGAAGCTAACAATAAGGCAGAGGAGCGTTATGTTAGTGATCTACGAGTTATCTTGCGTAAAGAGAAAGTTCGTTATAAAAATATAGGTAGAGCTACAAGTGGTGGAGTTGAGCTGCGTTTTGCCAATACAGAGTCACGAATATCTGCAATGGACAAAATTAAAAGTGAGTACCCACTTCTGACTCAGAAAGAGTTAGAAATGGATGGTTTTCCATATCTACTGTTGAGCATCAGCGAAAAAGAGATGGATGAGACTCGTAAATTTGCTCTTCAGCAAAATATCACTACCTTGCGTAATCGAGTAAATGAGCTTGGTGTAGCAGAGCCAGTTATTCAACAGCAGGGAAAAAATCGCATTGTAGTACAGCTTCCTGGAGTGCAAGATACTGCGCGAGCAAAAGAGATTTTAGGTGCAACCGCAACTTTAGAATTTCGTCTAGTTGCAGAGGGTGGTGATGCGTATGAGGCAGAGAGAACAGGGCATGCTCCTGGTGGAGCACTACTCTATAAAGAGCGTGACGGTACTCCAGTACTTCTAAAGCGTAGAGTGCTACTAACTGGTGATTCAGTAATAGATGCATCTTCTGGACTTGAACAGCAATCTGGCAGTGCTGCAGTATTTATTACTCTAGATGGAAAGGGGGCTCGCAGAATGTCCAACGGGACTAGAGATAATATAGGCAAACGGATGGCAGTAGTCTTTATTGAGACTAAGATGGATCGAGAGCTTAAAAATGGAAAGAGTGTAAAAGTAAGAGTTAAGAAACAGGAAGTGATCAATGTCGCTGTGATTCGTGATCAGCTCGGTAAACGCTTCCAGGTGACTGGTCTGGATAGTACAGAAGAGGCACGAGATTTAGCACTGTTATTGAGAGCTGGCGCATTAGCGGTTCCGATGGAAATTGTAGAAGAGCGCACCGTTGGACCAAGCTTAGGGCAGGATAATATCGATAAGGGATTCCTCTCGGTTATGATCGGTTTTGTGTTGGTGCTTATTTTTATGGCTATCTACTACAAAGCTTTTGGAATGGTTGCAAATATTGCGCTCACTCTTAATCTAATATTTATAGTTTCGATTCTATCACTTCTTCAGGCGACTCTAACTTTGCCTGGTATTGCTGGTATTGTACTTACCGTTGGTATGGCTGTAGATGCCAATGTACTTATTTTTGAACGAATCCGAGAAGAGCTTCGTTCGGGAAATGCTCTACAAGCAAGCATTCACGCAGGATATGATAAAGCGTTCTCTACTATTATGGATGCAAATGTAACAACTTTAATCGCAGCAGTTGTCCTCTTTGCCTTTGGAACAGGACCAATTAAAGGGTTTGCGGTTACTTTAACTATCGGAATTATAACTAGTATGTTTACCGCAATTATGGGAACTCGTGCAGTGGTTAACCTAGTCTATGGTGGGCGTAAGATCAGCTCACTCTCAATCTAATTTAAGTGGAAATATAGCTATGCAAATTTTAAAAGAGGGTCTAAATATAGATTTTATGGGTAAGCGCAAATTAGCTTCTCTGTTCTCACTAACTTTGATTATTATCTCTCTGGTCTCACTCTCCACTTTTAAATTAAATCCAGGAATTGATTTTACAGGCGGAACTCTAATTGAAGTTGGATATAGCGAACCAGCAAAACTTGATAAAGTACGAGGTGCGCTCAATAGCGCTGGCTTTGATGGGGCTGTAGTTCAACACTTTGGGACAGCGCAAGATGTACTAATTAGATTAATGCCAAAAGATGGAGTAAAGGCATCAGAGCTTAGTAGTCAGGTCTTAAATGTGTTGACTAAAACAGGTGAAGTTGAGATGCGCCGTGTAGAATTTGTGGGTCCTCAGGTTGGAGATGAGTTAACTGAAGATGGCGGGCTTGCAGTGCTCTTCTCGCTATTTGCAATCTTAGTCTATGTTGCACTGCGTTTTGAGTATAGATTCTCTGTAGGGGCTGTTGCTGCACTTATTCACGATGTTATTTTAACACTTGGAGTATTCTCACTACTCCAGATAGAGTTCGACCTTCCCGTATTGGCAGCTATACTAGCGGTAATCGGTTACTCTCTAAATGATACCATAGTGGTCTTTGATCGGATTCGAGAGAACTTCCGTAAAATGCGTAAGGGAACTTCTGAGGATGTTATAAATGGCTCCTTAAATCAAACTCTTTCTCGTACCTTAATGACTTCGATCACTACACTGATAGTGCTTCTAGCGCTCTTCTTTCTAGGTGGTGAGATTATTCATGGCTTTGCTTTAGCCCTTATTGTTGGTGTGGTAGTGGGAACATACTCATCTATATATGTTGCAAGTAATACAATTCTCGCAATGGGAATCAGCAAGGAGGATCTAATGCCTCCAGAAAAAGAGGGAGCAGAGCAACCTGATTCGGTGGTATGATTCCGTTTTATAAATAGGAAGATATGTTTGGAGTATACTCATTAAACTAACACATGATCTTATTGCTCAGTCCAGAGTGATCGCAAAAGGAGAGCGTATTAGAGAAGTTAAACGGCTAGTGAATATGTATGGTGGAAGGAACTCTAAATGGGTTAAGAAAAGTAGTCCCGAGGTGGTTGATAGTGATGGAGCTGTATATGAGTTTCATTGGTATGAATGTTATGGAATAGGGATATTAGAAATTAAACGGAAAAAGGTCTCATAAATGATAGTTCAACTAAATAAAGGGGTTGATTACCCTGACTTATCAGAAAATGATTTTTATTTTGTAATAGGCATAGAGTCTGACAGTTATCGTGTATTAAATGATTATGGCAAACCTTATCTCTATCCAGTAGATCTGTTTAATATTACAGACTTATCTGAACCGAGTGATTGGGTGACAGAGTTTGGTGAAGATGGGGAGCGTTATTCATATCCAAGGCAACTAAATGAGACCGGATTCTTTGAAGACTTCTTTGATCGTAAACCGACTCAAATCTCTATCTTTTGGCATGTGGTAAATCAAAAACTTGCTCAAGCAGCCTGATTGCTGAATATTATTAAGCAAATGCCTTAAGCATTTCTAAAATCTTACGGCGTTGTCTGTTATTTGGTAGTGATTCCCACAAAGACAGCATAGAGGATGTTAGTTAGGAGAGTGTTGATGAGCTGTACTCTTTTCTTAGAGAATTATGCACGACATTTTCAAGATGTCGTTTTCGTTCATTTGAGATATCAAATCCCTCATAAAACCACGATACAGGAAGTTCAAAGCCGCGTGCCAGATAGAATAGAGAGCCCGCATTAATTCTATTTTCACCAGACTCATAGCGAGAGAGTTGACCTGGAGAGACGCTTAGTATCTCACTAGTTTGTTGAAGGCTCATTTTTGCTCGTACACGGCACTCTCTAATTTTGTTACCAATATGTTTATCGATAGGATCTATAATAGCTGTTCCACACAACGAAGATACCCTATCTGATCAGGCTCTTTGCCATCTCGCTGTCCGCGCCATAGGGTTTCACCTAAACACTCCATCATCTGATGTTCGGTCTTGTGACCATCTCCAATTTTATGGAGTAGTTTTTTGGTTGCTGCACGGATACCGATAGGGCGATCGGTTGAGAGCTGTTCACGGATAGTGAGGTGCATTCCCATATGGAGAAATGGGTTGCTCTCTCCCATTTCAGGTGTCCACTCCTTGTCTATCTTATCTTCACCACTCTCTAATATTATATGATATTCAGGATGATCTTTGATGATATCAACCAGCTGCTGCTCGAGTGCCTCTAACGGTAGCCCCTGTTTAGCTTTGAGCCAGCTCTCTATGTAGAAGCGTCTAATCTCTTCTCTGTTTTGGGTGAATAGCACTTTTTATCTCCTTTGATACTTTTTCACGCTACAGCCGCTTCTCTCGATATTCACAGAGGTCAATAATGCAGCATCCATCACATTTTGGAGTGCGTGCAATGCAGGTGTAGCGACCGTGTAGAATAAGCAGATGATGCGCATCAAGCTTAAACTGTTTTGGTACAAATTTTATTAACCCTCTCTCTACCTCAAGTACAGTTTTGCCACGAGCAATACGGGTGCGGTTGGAGACTCTAAAAATGTGAGTATCAACCGCAATCGTTGGCTGTCCGAAGGCTGTATTGAGAATGACATTAGCCGTCTTTCTCCCGACCCCTGGCAGTGACTCTAGCGCAGTACGGTTATCAGGCACCACACTCTCGTACTCTTCAACCAATATTTTTGAGGTTTCGATTAGATGTTTTGCCTTACTGTTAAAGAGCCCGATAGTTTTAATGTACTGTTTAAGCTTGCTTTCACCTAGCGCATAGATTCTCTCTGGGGTATTGGCAACTGGAAAGAGTTTAGTAGTCGCTTTATTAACGCTAATATCTGTTGCCTGAGCAGAGAGCAGTACTGCGGCTAGTAGCTCAAAGTTTGAGTTGTAGTTGAGTTCAGTGGTTGGCTCTGGAATTGCTTCTGCCAAGCGAGTGAATATCTCTTCCCTTATCTGTTTGTTCATAATTAAGATGAGAAATAGACTATAGAGCTCTTCTTATTGCGGTAGCATATTAGACAATGGTGCAGCAGAGACTCTCATATCTATCCTATTCTTAGCCGCAATAATTAGCCCCAGCCCAATAAATGCCCCTGGCGGAAGAATTGCGAGGAGGAATCCACGGTAATCTTCAATAATGGTCATAGTCATCCAGCTTGCCCCCTCTCCGAACATTAAGTCAGATTGAGCTAATAGAGTTCCAAAGCCAAAAATCTCACGCATTCCACCGAGAAGGATTAAGATAAGAGTGAATCCAATTCCCATACTGATCGCATCTAGTAGAGATGGCAGTAGTGAGTTGCGGCTAGCAAATGCTTCAGCTCGCCCAATAATAGCGCAGTTGGTTACGATTAGTGGAATGAAGATCCCGAGTACTAAAAATAGCTCATGAAACCAGGCGTTCATCGCCAACTCAATGCCTGTCACAGTGCAAGCGATAATCATCACAAAGACAGGGATTCTGATCTCACTAGTTATGAAGTTGCGTATAGATGAGACCATTAGGTTAGAGATAATAAGGGTGAGAGTGGTGGCGATACCTAGCCCTAGCCCATTTATGGTTGTAGTGGTAACGGCTAATAGTGGACATAGTCCTAGCAGCTGCACCAGCCCAGCATTATTACGCCATAGCCCATCGTTAACTATTTTGTTGTACTCAATCATTAGCAAGCTCTAAAAGTTTATCTCTATTCTTTTGAAAGTATAGCAGGCTTCTATGCACAGCTTTAACTATCGCTCTTGGAGTTATGGTTGCTCCTGTAAACTGATCAAACACACCGCCATCTTTTTTAACTTGCCACTCTTTAGTGGTGAGACTCTCTAAAGATCTACCTGCAAATGTATGAATCCAATTTGACCTTCTCTCTTCGATTAGGTCACCTAGCCCAGGTGTCTCTCTGTGAGAGAGTACACGCACTCCAACAACAGTACCATCAATATTAATTGCGACCAGAATGTTTATAGTTCCAGTATATCCCTCTTGGCTGTCTGGAGTTAGGAGGATGGTGTGACTATCCCCATCAACTTTTGCAGGATATGCATAGGTGGAATCAGTTGTCCCAAGTAGTGAATCAGCCTCAATTAAGAATTTATCATCAAGTAGACTGTTGTTGTAGCTCTCTGCTGGTAGTAGCTGAGTTAAGGATTTGAGTAGAGAGAGTCGCTCATTCTCTGCTATCTGCTCTCTAGTTAGCTCATAAGTTATAGCTACTAGTAGAGTGCCACATACGGCAAATAGTGCAAGTACCATAGCACTCCGTATTATGTTACTCATATTAACCATTATCTCTCTCCCCATAAATTTTTGGTTGAGTAAAATGGTCAATTAGTGGGGTGAACATATTTAGGAGAAGCACACTAAATGCTACTGCATCAGGGTATCCTCCCCAACTACGAATAGTGTAGATTAGAATACCTATACAAGCTCCAAACCAAATTCTTCCTCGCGGAGTGGTGCTTGCAGTTACTGGGTCGGTTGCAATAAAGAACGCCCCCAACATAGTTCCACCACTTAGTAGATGGTAGAGTGGAGTAGAGTATCTATCTGGATCAACAGTATTAAACAGTGCTGATATTATGAGTAGAGCAACTAGCATACTGACAGGTATGTGCCACGAAATAGTTCTGCTTGCTATTAGATAGATACCACCTATTAGAAATGTTAAATTTATTATCTCCCATCCTGATCCAGCGAGTACTCCATTGCTGATCTCTTTTATCCCTTCGCTAATTGTTAGTCCCTGATAAAGAGCAGTCTTCATTGCATCTAATGGAGTAGCTCCAGTAACTCCATCTATTGTTATGCTAGGGTTCTCTATAGTTCCAAATATTATCTCGGCGCTCTGAATAAAACCTATAGTATCTCCGCCAACTATAGCCCCTGCAGGAGTAAGCCAGCTCGTCATCTCTAGGGGGAATGAGACCAGTAGAATTACATACCCAACCATTGCAGGGTTAAATGGATTTTGTCCTAATCCGCCATATAGCTGTTTGGCAATGATGATAGCAAATAGTATCCCTACTATAGCCATCCACCATGGAAGTAGTGGAGGTAGGGCTGCAGCAAGAAGTAGCGCAGTTAATGGTGCACTGAGATCCTTGATAGCTGGAACAGCACTTCTGCTACGCATCCAAATTATAGTTGCTTCCGCAAGCATCGCTACAGGAATCATAATAGCAGCATGGATTAGTGCTCCAGGACCAAAAATTAAGCTCAGTGCAATATAGCCTGGAATCAAGGCGGCAATAACCTTTAGCATCTCTCTTGCTGTTGTACTATCTGCTGTTGTTTTTATCATCTATCTATGCTCATATATCTATACTTGTAATCTCAACTATTAGCAGCTGCAGCTTTTTTCTTAGCTTCTGCTCTTTTGATTGCTGCACGAATTGCAGCCCCTTTTTTATCAGCATCATTTGGTTTGTCTGTACTTTTGTTGCTCTCTTTTTTAGCTTTAAGAGCGGCCCTTTTTTTGGCGAGTTTTTCTGCCTTCTCAGCTTTTTCTCTAGTAATTCTCGCATCATGAAATTCATGACGGACGCGTGCTTCATCAGCTCTGTTTTGCTCCTGTTTTGCTCCTCTAATTACCCCTTTAGCATATCTATAGTAGCTGACTAGTGGAATTTTACTTGGGCAGACAAAGTCACAGCATCCACACTCAATACAATCAAATAGGTTCAGCTTTTCAGTCTGTTCAAAGTCGCGAGATTGCGCTGCCCAGTATAGCTGTTGCGGCATTAGTTTTGCAGGGCAAGCATCACTACAAGAGGCGCAGCGGATACAGTTGTATCTTTCTGGAGCTGATGGGAGAGAGCTATTTTTCTCTACAATAAGGCAGTTAACAGTCTTGGTTATTGGGCTTCTACTGTTGTGTAGTTCAAAGCCCATCATTGGTCCTCCAACAGTAATCCTTACACTATCGACTACTCCACATTGAGTGAGTAGTGAGTCTATAGGTATTCCAATAGGGACGCTGTAGTTGCCGGCGCTCTCTACTCCATCTCCAGTAACAGTTACAACTCTATGAGTTAGTGGGCGTTCTAGTAGTGCATGGTATAGAGCGGCTACTGTCGCTACATTCTGACAGACCACTCCAATTGCCGATGGAAGAGTACCGCTTGGAACCTCTTTTCCTGTCAGAAGTTGAATCAATTGTCTCTCACCACCAGATGGATACAGTGTGGGAGTGGTTATAATTTCAATAGAGCTGGTTGAGCTAGTTGTGGCTATCTCTAATGCCAGAATAGCTTCCGGCTTATTGTCTTCAACTCCAATCTTGATGGAGTTAGGGTGGAGGAGGTGGTCAAGAATCTCAACTCCTGCAATAATTTCAATAGCTCGCTCCCGCATTAACCTATCATCACAAGTGATTCTTGGTTCACACTCCATCCCATTTATGATGAGGGTTTCGATATTAGTTTTTATTCCACCATGAAGTTTCGCGCAAGTTGGAAAACCTGCGCCACCAAGACCGATAACTCCACCAATCCGAATTTTACTTATAATCTCTTCAGCAGTGAGAGATGATAGTAGTTCACTAAGTTTACTCACATCTATTTTATGGTTTACTAAATCATTAGCTTTGTTGATATCTATTTTAGAGCTATCAGCATCTGGTTTAATTACTATAGCTACTGCTTGTAGTCCAGAGGGGTGGGTGGCGGGGCGCTCCTCTATAGCGGTAATAGTCCCATCGCACGGAGAGTGTACAGGGACACTAATCTCTCCGTAGCACTCGCTAATTCTTTGCTTAGCTTGTACTGAGTCACCTATGGAGAGGATGGGGTGGTTTAATGATCCAATCCCTTGACTAAGAGTTATGACTATCTCATCTTCATCTCTCCAAGAGATGCTCTCGATAGCCCTATCTCTACTCAAATCTTTAAGTTGCTTAGGGTGAATTCCTCCATGAAATTTAAAGTTGGTAAGAGTCATGCTGCCACCTTAAACATATCTGGATCTGGCCAGCTCCAATCAGTTATATCTGTTGGGATAGGTTCCATGGTTATGCAGTCTACAGGGCAGGGAGCAAGACATAGTTCACATCCTGTACACTCGGTAGCAATTACGGTATGCATCAACTTTGCTGCACCTAAAATAGCATCGACAGGACAAGCTTGAATGCAGAGAGTGCAGCCTATGCAGGTCTTTTCATCAATCAGAGCTAAGCTTGGGGGGCGCTCCTCCTGCTCTAATGCTACTGGTTCACGATCCAGAAGGTCTGCAAGGGATACCATAACTGTCTCGCCACCAGGAGGACATAGATTTATAGCCGCACCTTCGTTGGATATAGCTTCAGCATAAGGTCTGCACCCTGGGTACCCACACTGTCCGCATTGAGTTTGCGGTAAGATCTGATCGATTTTATCTGTTATAGGATCGCCTTCAACTTTATAGTGCACAGAGGCGTAACCTAAAAGCGCTCCAAATAGAGTTGCCATTCCCCCTATAACAAGAGCAGCTATCAGCATACTAGACATGGACTAGACCAGTAAATCCTAAGAATGCGATAGAGAGCAGTCCTGCAGTAATCATCGCAATAGATGCTCCTTTGAATGGTTCAGGTACATCTGCTCCAGCAATTCGTTCCCGAATCGCAGCAAAGGCGACTAGGACTAGCGAGAAACCAACAGCAGCCCCAAACCCAAATGCGGCGGACTCTATAAAGCTATTTTGTTCACGAGTATTAAGCAACGCAACTCCAAGAACCGCACAGTTGGTGGTTATGAGAGGGAGAAAAATTCCCAGCACTTGATAGAGCATAGGGCTGGTTTTATGCACAAACATCTCTGTAAAGTTGACTATTGCGGCAATCACTAAAATAAAGGCGATCGTCTGCAGATACTCTAACCCCATTGGGATTAGAATATACTCATTGACCAAATAGCTAAGTGCCGAAGAGAGGGTGAGTACAAATGTGGTAGCAAACCCCATTCCAATTGCAGTCTCTAATTTGCGAGAGACTCCCATAAAGGGGCAGAGTCCCAAAAATTTAACTAACACAAAATTATTGACCAGAATAGTGCTGACCAGTATTAGCGCAATCTCCGTCATAATTTAATTGTACTCATTAAGTGAGAGACTCTTTTGACATCTCTAATGATGTCTCTAACAATGCTTCAGTATCACTCTCTGTAACTCGTTGCATAAGAGGTTTGAACTTATTTATGGTAGTCCCCGTAAGTGGGCTCTCTAACTCTTTCCAGCCTAGCTCCCCAGCATTGAGGAATGCCTCAGAAGCTATAGCCATCTCTGGAAGGACAGGTTTGAGATAGGTTATTAATACTCTAAACAGGTTGATTCCAACGCTACAGCTATCTTGTACCTCTTGCTCTTTGCCATCCTCTTTTGCCAATACCCACGGTTTTTTCTCATCAATATAGCGATTAGCCATATCAGCTAATGCCATAATCTCACGCACTGCTCGGCTAAAGTCTCGATCTTCATAGTGGTTAGCGATAGATTCCCCCGCATTTACAAATTCACTGTATAACTCTATTTCGCTGCACTCTGCAGAGAGTTTTCCATCAAACCGTTTAGTTATAAAACCTGCACAACGACTCGCTATATTTACAACTTTACCTACTAAGTCAGAATTTACTCTCGCTCTAAAGTCATCAAGATTCAGATCTAGATCTTCAATTCCTCTGCCAAGTTTTGCGGCGAAGTAGTAGCGAAGTGCCTCTGGGTTTAGATGTTCTAACCAACTTCGTGCTTTTATAAAAGTGCCACGAGATTTAGACATCTTCTGCCCATTAACAGTAAGAAAGCCGTGTGCATTGATAGCGGTAGGAGTACGGAATCCTGCCCCCTCTAACATAGCTGGCCAGAATAGGGCGTGAAAGTAGATAATGTCTTTACCGATAAAGTGGTAGAGTTCAGCTTTACTATCTTTAGCCCAAAATTTATCAAAATCTATATTCTCTTTTTGGCATAGATTTTTGAAACTTGCCATATAACCGATTGGAGCATCGAGCCAGACATAGAAGTATTTATCCTCTGTATCTGGAATCTTAAATCCAAAGTATGGTGCATCTCTGGAGATATCCCACTCTTGGAGCCCAGATTCAAACCACTCATCTAACTTACGGTAGACCTCCTCTTGCAGGTGACCTCCATGAGTCCACTTTTTCAACATCTTCTCAAACTCGGGAAGTTTGAAGAAGTAGTGTTCAGATTTTTTATTTATAGGGGTTGCACCAGAGACTGCAGAGACTGCATCCTTTAGATCAGCAGTAGAGTAGGTTGCACCACACGCCTCACAGTTGTCTCCATATTGATCTTTCGCTCCGCACTTAGGGCAGGTTCCTTTAATGAAACGGTCGGGAAGAAACATCTCTCGTTCTGGATCATAAGCCTGCTCAACATCTCTAGTTGTAATATAGCCAGCATCTTTTAGCTCTCCATATATGTTTGTGGAGAGTTCCCTATTTTCAGCGGAGTGGGTAGAGTGGTAGTTATCAAACTCAATTAAGAAATCTTGAAAATCTTGTTGATGTTCAGTGGAGACTCCCTCAATTAACTCTTCTGGCGTAATTCCCTCATCCTGTGCGCGCAACATAATTGGGGTTCCATGCGCATCATCAGCACATACATAGTAGCAATTATGCCCCTGCATTTTTTGAAAACGAGACCAGATGTCGGTTTGAATGTACTCAACTAAATGTCCAATATGGATGCTACCATTAGCGTATGGGAGGGCACTAGTAATTAATATATCACGAGGGTTTTGATTCATTGTAAGGCTTCTGTGTTAAATAATATGGTATTAAATCTTCTGTAGTAAATAATATAACTGATAGATTCTACCATTTATTGAGACTTGAAATGTCTGTTAACTGTACCCATTATACAACATCAACAGGTAATAACCGACAAGAATAGTCGGCATTGTCTATTGAAGAGCATATATATGCTATTATTAGCGAATTATAAATTAACCTTGGAGTTACCAATAGAATGTCAGAGCTTAATAATGATGTAGTTGAAGCAGCACTTAAAACTTATGAAGACCCATATCTGGAGACAGATCTAGTCTCAGCCAAATCTATTAATAATATAGCGATAGATGGGGGTGCAGTAACGGTTGATGTGGTGCTAGGTTTTCCTGCGCAAGGCTACAGCGAAGAGTTGAGTTCGGCACTATCTGAAAAGATCGATGCAGTAGATGGAGTAACTTCATCAACAGTGAATGTAAGCTGGGATATTGTTTCTCATGCGGTACAGAAGGGAGTGCCAGCAGTTAAAGGAGTTAAAAATATCATTGCTGTTGCCTCTGGTAAAGGTGGGGTGGGAAAATCTACCACTGCAGTTAACTTAGCATTAGCACTCTCAGCTGAAGGGGCAAAAGTTGGGATTTTAGATGCAGATATATATGGTCCAAGCCAGCCCAGAATGTTGGGCGCGTCTGGGGCTAAACCAGAATCTCCAGATGGTAAACAACTTAAACCAGTGAGCTCATACAGTTTACAGTCAATGTCTATCGGATATCTGGTTGAAGAGGATACAGCAATGATCTGGCGTGGACCAATGGTCACGCAAGCTTTAGAGCAGCTTCTACAAGAGACAATGTGGGAAGATCTAGACTATCTAGTAATAGATTTGCCGCCAGGTACAGGTGACACTCAGCTAACTTTAGCGCAGAAAATTCCAGTTAGTGGCGCGCTAATTGTGACTACTCCTCAAGATATAGCGCTGTTAGACGCAGTAAAAGGTCTCAAAATGTTTGAGAAGGTAGAGGTTCCAGTGCTGGGTGTAGTAGAAAATATGAGCATCCATATCTGCTCTAACTGTGGACATGAAGAGCATATATTTGCTGAGGGCGGTGGTCAACGCATGGCAGATGATGCAAATGTAGACTTCCTTGGCTCATTGCCACTAGATAAACAGATTCGCAGTGATACTGATGAAGGCAAGCCAACAGTGGTTGCTGATCCTGAAGGAGCCATTGCTAAAATCTACCGTGATATTGCGCGTCGTACTTCAGCTAAACTAGCGCAGCAACGCAAAGAGTTTACTACTAAGTTTCCTAATATCGTTATTAAGTGATCAGCAATAATGAGTAAAGTTTCAGCAGAGCAGATCTCTAAATGGGATAAGCGTTTTCTAGGTCTTGCCGCCCATGTGGCGGAGTGGTCTAAAGACCCGAGCACTCAAGTTGGAGCGGTTGTAGCTAACGGAAAGAAGGTAGTATCGCTTGGCTTCAACGGTTTCCCACAAGGGCTCTCTGATGATCATCGTCTACACGATAGAGAGACCAAGTATTCACTAGTCCTGCACGCGGAAGAGAATGCTCTGCTATTTTCAACCTCAGACCTCTCTGGTAATACCATCTATGTCTACCCACTCCCGCCATGTTCTCGCTGTGCTGCTAAAATAATTCAGAGTGGCATAAAAAGAGTAGTGGCAGCTTTGCCAAAAGATATGGAGCGCTGGGAAGAGAGTGTAGCACTAACCAGAGATATCTTCGCCGAAGCAGGTGTAGAGATGGTTGAGGTAAGTTCCTCAGATATTTGATGCAAGCCTTGTTGAGTGTAGAAGCTGGCTAAATTTAGTGCATCAGTGTTGTTCTTTTTAGCTTCAGCGTAAATAGGGATCCATCTTTCTCTCTATACTCAATTAATACGGGCAGGTACCCTAACTCTGGAGCAGACCATAGTTCGAAACTTCGTTTGCCGCTACTCTCTCTTATCACTTGTTGAGCTGTAAATTTTCCAGCGGGAGTTGCTATTTTTTTTATCTCACCTAAGCGGAAATGGTATGCGTGCCAGCCGTCAGTTTTTGCTATGCGGTAGTTAAGTTCTGTGGTGGAGCCTCTACTGTTATTGCTGTTATTACTGTTATCAGTAAGTCCACTTAACTGATCCATTAGCTGAAGAATAAATAGTGCTTTGTCAGTTGCTCTATCGCTCTGTTCGTTAGGCGAGTCACCTGCTGGTGTTGTGATTTTGAGTAGTGATATATTTTTATCATCTTCAACAGATACCGTACCGTTATCCCAATTAAATGTACGAGAGCGATCTCTATTCCGTTTTCCTCGTTCACTATATATGTAATGGAGGGGCTGAATCTGCCCGTTGTGCCAGCGCCATCTAGAGCTCTCTTCAATATTTTTTTTAACAAATAGAGCAGCTAGACCAGTAGGCTTAGTGCGGATACTAAATTGCTCTCCCTGTAGTGAGTAGGTAGTTTGTCCAAGTACCATACCTTTTCCGCTTAGCTCATATTCGGCATTGAAAGATTTAGGTAGAGTAGCATTGGCTGCAGGCAGTAAAGATATTGCAGCCATTACAGTCATAGTTAATAATGTTAATACTACTCTATTAATCTTGCGCATAAGTTTATATCCTCAGTGGTTGTTTGAGCTCGCTATCATCTACATAGAGTTTTCCATTTTTCAGTTCCACCCTTCTCTCAGCAATTAGCTGTACTGCAGCTGGATAGAGTTTATGCTCCTGTTTCAATACGCGCTGAGATAGAGTGTCAGCATCATCAGACTCTTTTACCTTAACGGCGGTCTGCATTAAGATAGGACCTCCATCTAACTCCTCGGTTACAAAGTGAACGCTCGCCCCATGCTCTGTTGCTTCTGCATCGAGCGCTTGCTGGTGAGTGTGGAGACCTTTAAAGTTAGGCAGTAGAGATGGGTGAATGTTTACCAGTCGTCCTGAGTAGTGGGCGACAAACTCAGGTGATAGAATGCGCATAAAACCAGCTAGAATTATTAAGTATGGATTGTGGCGATCGATCTCTTTTATTAGCTCTTTGTCATAACTAAGTCTATCTTTAAATAGCGTATGATTAATAACAGTTGTTGGAATGTTGGCTCTCTCACAAAACTGTAGTCCTGCAGCATCATCTCGGTTGCTGATAACGCTGCTGAACTCTACATTCAGCTTACCCTGCTGCTGTGCATTGATTAGTGACTGAAGATTGCTTCCTCGTCCAGATATTAGTGCAACAACATTGATGGGATGAGTGTTAGACAAACTTAACTATAGGAGCTTTACTGTCTGAAGAGGTGATCTCTCCAATCTTCCAAGCACTCTCTCCACTCTCATTAAGACTCTTAATTGCCTGTGCTGCATCTTCTGCTGCAACAGCTACAACCATCCCTACACCACAGTTGAATGTCTTTAACATTTCACTATCTAAAATATTCCCACCTGATTGAAGCCACTCGAAGATTGCAGGTAACTGCCAAGATGAACGATCAATTTCTGCTGTCGTAAACTCAGGGAGTACCCGTGGAATATTTTCAGTTAAGCCGCCGCCGGTGATATGGGCAAGGGCGTGGATAGGGAGTTCTTGCATCAGTTTAAGTAGTGATTTAACATATATTCTAGTAGGCTCTAGGAGCTGTTTACCAAGCTCCTCCCCATTTAAGTCGCTTTTAAGGTCGGCACTGCTTACTTCAATAACTTTGCGAATGAGAGAGTATCCGTTAGAGTGAGGCCCAGATGATGCGATCCCAATCAATGTATCTCCAGCTGCCACTTTAGTTCCATCAATAACTTCACTCTTCTCTACAATGCCAACACTAAATCCTGCTAGATCATAGTCGTCAGCACTATACATTCCTGGCATTTCAGCAGTTTCCCCTCCGATTAGCGCAGCACCAGCCTGTTCGCATCCTGTTGCAATTCCATCAATAACAGATACAGCTGTTTTGGAGTCTAGTTTACCTGTGGCGTAATAATCAAGGAAAAAGAGTGGCTCTGCTCCTTGGACAATTAGATCATTTACACACATAGCGACTAGATCTATGCCAATCGTGTTGTGCTCTCCCATCTCCATAGCTAAACGGAGTTTAGTTCCAACTCCATCTGTGCCAGAGACCAAAAGTGGATTTTTATATCTATCTAATGGAATTTCAAAAAGTGCTCCAAACCCTCCTAGTCCAGCCATAACTCCTGGACGCGTAGTGCGTGCAGCGATAGGTTTGATCTGTTCTATTAACTCATTTCCGGCATCTATATCGACACCAGCATCACTATAGCTTAAGTTACTTTTATTGTCTTGCATGCTGTTTCCTGTTGCTAGTTGTATATAACCTCTGTATTCTACAACATTATGAGTCCACGCGATATTCCAAATCTAATAACAATGCTCCGAATGTTGTTGGTGCTGCCAATTATATGGCTGCTCAATAATGGGTTTTTTATGGAGTCACTCTACCTTTTTGCCTTTGCAGGGATGAGTGATGGACTGGATGGTTTTCTTGCAAAGAGAATGGGGTGGGAGAGTCGTCTCGGCTCTATCCTTGATCCACTTGCAGATAAGTTGCTCTTAATCTCTACTATGTTGATGTTGATGTGGCTCGGTCTAACTCCAATCTGGTTGGTGGTTGCAGTAATAGTTCGTGACCTTCTTATTGTTGTAGGGGCTACTTTATACCACTATCGTATATCCCAATATGATCTTACTCCTAGTATTGTAAGTAAGATAAATACTTTCATCCAGATAGTTTATATTTTGGGAGTAGTGATGAATCAAGCATTTGGCTGGAGTGCTGGAGTTGAACAAGATGTGATGCTGCTTTCTGCTTATGTGGTATTGACTACAACTCTATTGAGTGGCGCAGACTATATATGGACTTGGGGATGGTCTGCCTATAGGAGTAAAAAGTTATAGTTACTGAACAGATTCCGTTAGCACTAAGTCTCAAAGAGCGCGCTACATTCGATAATTTTTATAGAGTAGATGGAGTACCTAATGGAGATGCACTTATGCATAAGCTCCAATACGCACAATTTATCTATCTATGGGGAGGTGAGGGGAGTGGTAAGAGTCATCTATCTTATGCGACCTGCGACAGTGACTCTATCTTAATTCCGCTAAAAACTTTACAGAGTATAGATGCAGAGCGTGGAGTTGATGCAATAAAAGGGCTGGAGAGTTATCAGCTAATAGTGTTAGATGATATAGATGTGGTTGTTGGTGACAGAATTTGGGAGGAGGAGCTGTTTCACCTTTTTAATAGAGTAAAAGATGGAGGTAAGAGACTATTGATAACCGCAAGCTCTCCATTAAGTGAGCTCCAGATAGTTCTACCAGATCTACAATCACGTCTATCTGAAGCTGTAGTGGAGAAGCTTGTGGCTCTTAGTGATAGAGATAAGTGGGCAGTAGTGCAGCAACGAGCAGCAGCAAGAGGGATGAAGATTGGGGATGAGGTAGTGGAGTTTTTAATAAATAGGACGGCTAGAGATTTTCACACTCTATTTACTCTACTAGAGAAACTAGATGAGCAGACATTGATAGCACAGCGAAAAATTACGATTCCATTCGTGAAAAAGTTACTTGGCTTTTAACCATCCACTGCTCTGGACCACTCTTATGGATAGAGTCTCCACGCGAATCGACCGCAACTGTAACTGGCATATCCTCAACCTCAAACTCATAAATTGCCTCCATTCCCAGCTCCTCAAAAGCTACAACCCGCGCACTCTTAATTGCTTTAGATACTAAATAGGCAGCGCCTCCAACAGCTATAAGATAGACTGACTTATGTTTTTTGATAGAGTCAATAGTAGCATCACCTCTTTCAGCTTTACCGACCATTCCGATTAAACCAGTCTGCTCTAACATCTGTTCGGTAAAACGATCCATACGGGTGGATGTGGTTGGTCCTGCAGGGCCTACAGCTTCTCCATCTACTGGGTCAACAGGCCCTACATAATAGATCATTTTGTTATTGAAATCGACTCCATCGGGAAGACCTTTGCCGCTATCTAAGAGCTCAACAATTCTCTTATGGGCAGCATCTCTGCCAGTTAGTAGTTTGCCGCTCAATAGTAGAGTGTCGCCAGGTTTCCAAGTTGAGGTCTCTGCTCTGCTTATACTGTCAAGATTAACTTTGCGAGCATCAGCTGCAGGAGTCCAGCTTATATCAGGCCACTCATCAAGTACTGGCGGAGTAAGTTGAGCAGGTCCGCTACCATCTAAAGTAAAGTGAAGGTGACGAGTAGCGGCACAGTTAGGGATAATAGCAACAGGAAGCGAAGCAGCGTGAGTTGGGTACTCTTTTATTTTCACATCAAGTACAGTGGTAACTCCTCCCAACCCTTGCGCGCCAATTCCTAATCCATTAACTCTCTCTATAATCTCTAGGCGCAGGCTCTCTATACTGTTTAGGTTGTCACCATCTAACTCTTCTTTAACTTTTAACTCCTCTATATTGACAGGTTCCATTAACGCCTCTTTAGCCATTAACATCGCCTTTTCAGCAGTGCCTCCAATCCCAACTCCAAGAATGCCAGGAGGGCACCACCCAGCCCCCATAGATGGAATCTGCTCTACAATCCAGTCAGCCACACTTGCACTAGGGTTAAGATTGGCAAAGCGAGATTTATTTTCAGAACCGCCACCTTTAGCTGCAACTGTGATCTCGATTTTATCTCCAGGCACGATCTCGGTGTGGAGAATAGCAGGTGTATTATCTTTTGTATTGATGCGAGCACCAGCAGGGTCAGCCACTACAGAAGCTCTTAGAGTGTTGTCTGGATCAAGATAGGCGCGTCTAACTCCCTCATCTACCATCTCCTGTAGAGATAAGTTAGTTGTTGTTCCAGTATCCCATTTTATCTCCATCCCAACTTTTAGAAAAACTACCACAATCCCTGTATCTTGGCAGATGGGGCGTTTGCCGAGCGCAGCCATTCGTGCATTCATTAAAATTTGTGCTATTGCATCTTTGGCAGCAGGAGACTGCTCACACTCCCAAGCCTCCCCCATAGCTTGTATAAAGTCAGTTGGAGGGTAATAAGAGATGTGCTGTAGAGCATCTGCAATACTAGATATAAAATCTGAACTTGATACTGTAGTCATTTAATTTATTGTATCTTATTTTGGATAAAAGTCAGAATCTCATTTAGAGGTATCTCTTGGTTGTCCTTGTCTTGGCGTCCTTTGTACTCAATAGTTTCGCTATCTAAACCACGATCACCGAGCACAAGGCGGTGAGGTATCCCGATCAGCTCCATATCTGCAAACATTATCCCTGCGCGCTCTTTGCGATCATCTAGTAGTACATCAACTCCAGCATCTGTTAGTTCACTGTATAGCTTCTCTACAGCATCTCGTAGGCGTTGTGATTTGTGCATATTCATTGGAAGAAGAGCTACGGAGAATGGAGCTATAGCCTCTGGCCAGATAATTCCTCGTTCATCATGATTCTGTTCAATAGCAGCAGCTACTACACGAGTAACTCCAATTCCATAGCAGCCCATAGTTAATGGTTTTGCTTTGCCGTTTTCATCTAGGACATTAGCTTTCATCGCTTCACTGTATTTTGTTCCGAGCTGGAAAATATGACCGACCTCAATACCACGAGCAATATTAAGAACTCCTTCGCCATCTGGACTTAGATCTCCTGCAACTACATTTCTGATGTCGACTATTCGTTCTGCAGTTGGTAGATCACGCCCCCAATTTACCCCTGTAAGGTGAAATCCATCCTCATTGGCACCACAGACAAAGTTAAAGAGTTGAGCGGCAGCACGATCCACTAAAATTGGGATATTTAATCCGACAGCTCCAAGAGATCCTGATCCTGCGCCCGCTGCAATACGAACATCTTTCTCCTCTGCAAGTTCAAGAGGAGCTGCCACCTCTTCCATCTTCTCAGTCTTAATCTCATTTAGTTCGTGATCTCCACGCAGAATAAGGGCTACTACAGGGCTGTCTGAACCTCGAACTAATAGAGTTTTTATAGTTTCTGTTGGCTCTACGCCAAGAGTAGCACAGACCTCATTAATGCTTTTAGTGTTAGGAGTTGCAACCTTCTGCATTTCATCAAGATCTGGCGCTCTCTTATTAGAGCTTGCTGCTACAGCTTCAGCCTTCTCCACATTAGCTGCATAACTACTTTTATCTGAGAACGCAATCGCATCTTCTCCAGACTCGGCAAGAACATGAAATTCATGCGATGCGCTACCGCCGATAGAGCCAGTATCAGCATCAACAGCTCTAAATTTCAGTCCGATGCGGGTGAATATGCGAGTATAAGCGTCATACATAGCATCATAGCTCTGTTGGAGTGACTTTTGATCAAGATGAAATGAGTATGCATCTTTCATAATAAATTCACGCGAACGCATTACACCAAAACGGGGACGAGTCTCATCTCGAAATTTAGTCTGAATCTGGTAGAGGTTTAGAGGGAGCTGTTTATAGCTCCGAATCTCTCGGCGTGCAATTTCAGTAACAACCTCTTCATGAGTTGGGCCAAGCAAAAAATCTCGATCATGGCGATCTTTAATGCGCAGTAACTCAGGGCCATACTGCTGCCATCTTCCTGACTCCTCCCACAATTCTGCAGGCTGCACCACAGGCATAAGCAGCTCTTGCGCTCCAACTCTCTCCATCTCTTCACGGATAATTTTTTCCACCTTGCGTAGAGTGCGCAGACCATTAGGGAGCCAAGAGTAGAGCCCTGAAGCAAGCTTTCTAACCATTCCAGAACGGATCATTAACTGATGGCTAATGATCTCTGCTTCAGCTGGAGTCTCTTTTACAGTGGCAAGAAGAAAATTAGAAGTACGCATAGAATAGATCTCTTAGATTATATTTGTTTAAAGTAAGTTAAAGTAAAGTTAAAGAGCTATTTTGACATATTTTACTCTTAATTTTTATATTTATATATTTTCCCAAATCCTCACATAGAAATTAACCCTACCAGCCAACCACCAAAAACGGTCATTTTTTGTATGCACAAACCTAAGTTCAGAAAATAGCTACCTTATCATTAGCCATTATAGACAAATGGTGCTTCCAGGTAATTTCGTCTACAACTTGCTAAACTTGCAAGCCTGACCCCATTTCTTTTTTAATAAACCTCATTATGGGCGCCTATATTTATAGGTATTATCTCATTGTCTTTTATTATAAAATCTATAACGACCCTATACTTCATGGTTATTGATATGCTGTGATAGTCCCTTAGTTTGCCTTGTAACTTATGAAGCCTAAGCGAAGGATGGTAAGGATCTATTTCTAGTAACTCAATAGTCTTAATATATCTATCCAAAACTTCAGGATGTTTTTTTATAAACTTTTTAAGTTTTTTAAAGTACTCATCACTCCTTATAATCTTATAATTCACTTACAAGTTCTTTTATATGTTGCGATGCTGTTTGAGTTTTATAATTACCATTTTTTATATCTTCCATAACTTTCATATGAGCCAGATCTAATTCGCCCTCTTTAAATGCTTTATATCGTTCTATATCAAGCACTACATATTTATTTTTACCTCTTACATTTATAATTAATTCATCAAATTTATTCAAAATATTATCAAATATTGATACACCATTTGTCTTAACATCATTTGCAGTAATTATCATATCGTATCCTTGATAGCTCTATTAATAGTACTTTTAATAGTATCGTATCATATTTGAAACATAAATTCAAATTCTAGTGAGAATTAATTACGCACCTTCGAGCTAATAGTAGCGGCAGAAGACAAAGTACTACAGCTAATCGTAAAAAACGGACATCTACAGAGGATGAATTTAACAGAAATATCAGAACTGACAGGGTTTGATTCGTAAATGGTAAAAGATATATTGGGCTAGAGATAAAGGGGGTAACTGCTTTCCACGCTTTGCGTGGTAGCCGAGGAGCGAGGTCGTGCAACGAGAGTACAGAGAAGATTACAGCGCTGTTTGATCAGTAATGATAACGGCACTGCACGACAGTAATAATACCTTCATCAATCTTATAGGCTAACCGATGCTCACGGTCTATTCTTCTTGACCAATATCCACTCCATTGATGTTTGAGTGGTTCAGGATCACCAATCCCTTCAAATGGGGTTCGGGAAACCTCTTTTAGGAGTAAGTTTATCCGCTTCAGTTTTTTCTTATCATGTCTCTGCCAGTAGAGGTAATCTTCCCACGCCTGTTCAGCCCATGAGAGGGTCACTTTTCAATTAACTCATGTGTGATACTTTTACCTGCTTCAATATCGCTGATGGCTCGGTTGATTCTCGCAGAATTTCTCGGACTTGCCATCAGATAGGCGGTCTCATCGTAGGCGTTAAAATCCTCTAGGCTCATCACAACAGCAGGTTTTCCGTTGCGGCGAGTGATCATCATCGGTGTATGGTCATCATTGACTTGATCTAACACGCTGGCAAGATTACTTCTCAACGATGAGTAGGTGATTGCTTCCATAAGACCTCTCCTTCAGATTGTCTGTTTTATGTACAAGTAATTGTACCTATTGTATAGGAGGTTTTTTGATCTGTCAACTGCATTAAGAGGAATTCCCCTCTTTTGGAGGGGTGGATGCCGTAGGCAGACGGGGTGGTTGTTCACACAAACACCTCTAGCAAATTTCGGAAAGCCGTGTACGGGAGAACCGTACGCACGGTTTGATGAGGGAGGGCAGGGGTTAATCCCTGCTCTCTACTCTACCCGCCATTCTCAAACTTTCTCTTGACACCAAATTAAGTAGTAATTATACTTACACATATATTTTAATATTATTTCTTTTAATATTATTTCTAATTTATTGCAAGGTGAAATTATGGGTCAGATAACTATATATCTTGAAAATGATATTGAAAATAAAATGAAAACAGCGGCTAAAACAAGTCACCTATCGGTTAGTAAATGGATTTCAAAAATAATTCAGGATAATATATCAACAGAATGGTCGCAAGATATTGTATGTTTAGCTGGTAGCTGGAAGAAGGATTTTCCCACCTTGGAAGAAATTCGATCAATCCAGGCAGTTGATAGTGATCGAGAGGAGTTGTAGGGTTGTATCTCCTCGACACTAATACATTTATTTACTTCTTCAAAGGCGTAGGAGATGTTTCCAATATTCTATTATCTAAGGCTCCCAAAGATATCGCCATACCATCAATCGCACTCTATGAGCTTGAGGTCGGCATTGCAAAATCAACACAACCTCAAAAAAGAAAAAAACAACTAGAATCGCTTATATCAAGAATTCATGTTTTCTCATTTGGGACGCAAGAAGCAAAAGTTGCTGCTATGATAAGAGCAGACCTCGAAAGCAAAGGTACTCCAATCGGCCCCTACGATACACTTATTGCAGGTATAGCATTAAGTAGTGGCGCAATATTAGTCACCCATAACACAAAAGAGTTCAAAAGAGTTAAAGGGCTTAATATAGAAGACTGGTATTAATTAAAAAGCGGGCCTAGTTCAGCTGATAGATGTTCCCCCCCCCCTTTTTTTTTTACAACTTGCTAAACTTGCAAGCCTGACCCTATCTATGTTCCTGTATGAGTTATACTGTTAATAGAGATACTAGAAGTAAAATAGTTGAATTACGGGGACACAACACTTAATTATTAATTAAGTTATTATTCATTTAAAGAGATACGTACCTAATTTGTATAACGAACGCCAAGTAATGAAAATATATGTAATAACATATTTACTTTTGAATGTATATGTTATAAAATATAATCATGAACAAAATAATACAATCACTTAAAGATAGGCGTATAGAGCTGAAAGTTAACCAGTCAGCACTTGGAGAAAAAATGGGAATGCCTCAGAGTCATGTATCAAAGATAGAAAAAGGTTTGAACGATCCAAGACTTTCAACTATTAGTGATATGGCTCGTTTACTTGATCAAGAGTTAATCTTAGTGCCAAGAGAGAAGTTGATAATTATTAACGCATTAATTAATCAAGATGATGAGCAGCAGCCAATGTGGAGTATTGATAAGGGTGATGAATAATGCAAAGCTACCTTGAGGTATTTATCGATAATCTAAAGGTTGGTGAGATAACGCTGCTCGCCAATGAACGCAACTTATTTGTTTTTGATGATGATTATTTGGCTATGAAAGAGAAGCCGATACTAAGTCAATCTTTTTTTGATAAATCTGGTGAGATTATTGTTCAAACAAAAATCGTTCAAACAAAACTACCGCCATTTTTTTCTAATTTATTACCTGAAGGTCGTTTACGCCAATACCTTGCACAACAAGGTGGCATTAACCAGCAGAGTGAGTTTAAATTAATTGAGCTTTTGGGTGGAGATCTTCCGGGTAATGTTTTTGTTAAATCTGGCAATATTATTGATTCTGAAATTGAGAAAGAGGCTGTAAATTTAAATCAAGATGATCAAATTTATCGTTTTTCATTGGCGGGTATACAACTAAAATTTTCAGCAATTACTGAAAGTAGAGGTGGACTCACTATTCCAACTAGCGGATTGGGAGGAGATTGGATTGTTAAACTGCCGGCACAAAACTTTGTTTCAGTGCCAGAGAATGAATTTTCAATGTTACAACTTGCCAAAGAGATTGGTATTAGTACACCAGAAATAGATTTAATAGATTTAGATAAAATCTCTGGCTTGCCAGAATTAGGGATATTGGGTGGTGATAAAGCTTTAGCAGTTAAGCGCTTTGACCGTGAGAATGGTAAGCGTATTCATATTGAAGATTTTGCCCAAGTGTATAGTGTTTTCCCAAAAGACAAATACGATAAAGTTAATTACGGCAATATAGCTAACATGGTCTGGTTTTTAACTGGACAGGATGGACTGGTCGATTTTATTAAACGACTAGTGTTTAATATCATGATTGGTAATGGTGATATGCATCTTAAGAACTGGTCATTTATTTATCCTGATGGTAGAACGCCGCAACTTGCGCCAGCTTATGATTTTGTTTCAACTATTGTTTACATTCCTAATGATAAATTAGCACTGAATTTAGCAGGGGAGAAAGAGATGTATAAGATATCTTTATCTTCTTTTTCAAAATTAGCTAAAAAAGCACAGTTGCCAGAGTATCTGGTTGTTAATACAGCGAAAGAGACGGCCGCTGCTGTTTTAGAAGTTTGGAATAAAAATAAGCACAACTATCCATTGTCAGATTTGATCGTAACTAAAATTGATCAGCACATTTCCAAGCTTAAATTACAATAATCACCCGGGTCAGGCCTGTTAGTTTAGCAAGATAGATAAAGCCCATCCTAATACTAAAAGTGATAAATAATTACTCAACTGTTGTGATCTTAATGATGCTTTTGTCAGCAACTCTGTTAACGGGGTGTGGTGGTAAAAGTATAAGAGAGCGTTCGTTGCGTGTTGATGAAATTATTGCAACAACTGGATTAGAGATCAGTGCGGTTAAAACGGACGATTTCAAGTTGAGGGTTGCCGATAACTTTACTTCTTTAAAAGGGCGTGCCAGAATAGTTGAGAGCGACACCTTAACTCTCTATATCGAGAACTCTCTATATCGAGGGTGATGGTCGAGCTTGGGCTTCTCGTTATCGTCTTTCGCATGATCCTACCCCTATTAACCCTATAGCCCTGCGTTTGGCAGCGAGGCACGCATTAAATCTAAAAGAGCCTGTCGCGTGGATTGCGCGACCCTGTCAGTATCTGAGAAAAGGGGAGGCGAACCGTTGTGGTAAAAAATATTGGTCAAGTCACCGTTTTTCTGAGTCGGTGATCCACTCAATCAATCAGGCGGTCGATCAGCTTAAAGAGAAAAGTAAGCGCTCAAAAGTGGTGTTAATTGGTTTTTCTGGTGGCGGTGCAGTTGCAGCGTTGGTCGCAGCTCGGCGCAGTGATGTGGCTGGGGTAGTCACCATCGCAGGTAATTTAGATCATAAATGGGTGAACAGTCATCATGGGGTAACACAGCTCTCTGGTTCGCTTAACCCGATAAATATTGCAACACGGTTAAGCACAACACCACAGATACATTTTGTGGGAAAAAAAGATAAGGTTATCCCTTCTCAGGTAGCCACTAGGTTCATTAAGAGAGGAAGCGCAGATCTTTGTGCTGAGAAAATTTTAGTCGATGCAACCCATCTTAAAGGGTGGGTTGAGAGGTGGAGGTTGCTTTTAGATAGATGGTTAACTAGCCCACTTAAGTGTCTCGCTGTTAGCTAGATAGAGCCGAAGCAGAGTCACGAGTGCAACTGAATAGTTACATCAGTTGTCAGATATTATGTATAATTCTGTACTTTAAATTTGAATCTATGATTCTAAATAAATAATTTTAACAAATCTTGGTGTTACTAAAAAAAATATGATGAAAAATATTCTCTTGTGGATGGTGATAGCGTCAGTCCTTATGTCTGTCTTTAATAGTTTTGGTCCACGCGAAGGCGGTGAGCAGAGTATGGAGTATTCGCAGTTTATTACTGAAGTGCGTCAGGGGCGAGTTAGTAGAGTTGATATTGATGGGCAGAGGTTGCGTGGAACAAGTGGTAGTGGTAAGGAATTTGTAACCTATGATCCAGGTGATCGTGGGCTAATTAAAGATCTTTTAGAAAACGGTGTTGCGTTTGATGCGAAGCCACCTGAGCAGGATGGGCTGCTTATGCAGATCTTTATCTCTTGGTTCCCAATGCTGCTGTTGATAGGAGTATGGATATTCTTTATGCGTCAGATGCAAGGCGGTGGCATGGGAGGTAAGGGTGGACCTATGTCATTTGGTAAAAGCAAGGCGCGGCTGCTGAATGAAGATCAGGTTCAGGTTACCTTCAATGATGTGGCTGGTATTGAAGAGGCAAAAGAGGAGGTAACGGAGTTAGTTGATTTTTTGAGAGATCCTGGAAAGTTCCAGAAGCTTGGCGGTAAGATTCCACGAGGTGTATTGCTAACAGGTTCTCCTGGTACAGGTAAAACTCTGCTTGCTAGAGCTGTAGCTGGTGAGGCGAAGGTTCCATTTTTCACTATCTCAGGTTCTGATTTTGTGGAGATGTTTGTCGGTGTCGGTGCTTCACGAGTTAGAGATATGTTTGAGCAAGCGAAGAAAAATGCTCCGTGCATTATCTTTATTGATGAGATTGATGCGGTAGGTCGCCATCGTGGAGCAGGAGTTGGAGGAGGTCACGATGAGAGGGAGCAGACTCTCAATCAGCTCTTGGTTGAGATGGATGGCTTTGAGGCGAATGATGGGGTTATTGTTATATCTGCAACTAACCGTCCAGATGTGCTAGATCCAGCACTACTTCGTCCAGGACGCTTTGATAGACAAGTTGTAGTTCCACTGCCAGATGTGCGTGGGAGAGAGCATATTCTAAAGGTTCATATGAATAAAGTTCCAACCTCTAAAAATGTTAGAACAAAAACTTTGGCGCGGGGAACTCCAGGATTCTCTGGTGCTGATCTTGCAAATCTCGTCAATGAGGCTGCACTCTTTGCGGCTAAACAGGATAAGCGTTTAGTTACTATGATCGACTTTGAACGAGCAAAAGATAAAATTATGATGGGTGCAGAGCGCCGCTCTATGGTTATGACTGTTGAAGAGAAGAAGTTAACAGCATTCCATGAGGCTGGACATGCGATTGTGGGGCTTATGGTGCCAGAGCACGATCCAGTTTATAAAGTAACAATTATTCCACGGGGGCGTGCATTAGGGGTGACTATGTTTCTTCCTACCGAGGACCGTTACAGCCACAGCAAGAAGCGTTTAGAGAGTCAAATTTCAAGTCTATTTGGCGGTCGCATTGCAGAGGAGTTGGTCTTTGGAGTTGATGCAGTTACCACTGGAGCATCAAATGATATTGAACGATCTACTGATCTAGCACGCAACATGGTGACTAAATGGGGGCTCTCTGAAAAGCTAGGTCCATTGACTTATGCTGAGGAGGAGGGTGAAGTATTTTTAGGCCGCTCTGTAACAAAGCATAAAGAGGTCTCTGATGAAACCGCACGCATTATTGATGAGGAGATTCGTAAAGTAGTTGATCGTAATTATGAGAGAGCAGAGAAGATTTTAGCAGAGAAGAGAGATATTCTTGATCTTATGGCTGATGCTCTTATTCAGTTTGAAACTATCGATGAAGAACAGATCAAGGATATTATGGCAGGTAAAACTCCTCAACCTCCAGAGGATTGGAGTGATGATGAGTATGAAGTAGAAGCGTTAAGCGCTGATCCTGATGATGCGGAAAATTCATCTGATGAAAATAGTGGTGAAGCTGCTAACGACTCTAACTCTACTGGAGATGATCGAGGCTAGTATATGTTTAAGAAGCCCCAGATAATGGGCATTCTAAATGTAACCCCTGACTCATTTTCAGATGGAGGAAGCTATGTTACCCTCCGAAGCGCCACAAAAAAGGCGTTAGCAATGGTTGAAGATGGGGCTGATATTATCGACATTGGTGGAGAGTCAACCAGACCTGGAGCAGCTGCGGTCTCTGTAGAGGAGGAGATTGCAAGGGTAGTTCCAGCCATAGCAGAGATCCGCAAATATTGCACAGTCACTATCTCTATAGATACTAGCAAACCATCAGTAATGAAAGCAGCAGCAGATGCGGGCGCAAACATTATTAATGATGTGAGAGCTTTGCGCGAGAGTGGAGCGGTAGAGATGGCAGCAACTCTTAACTTGCCAGTCTCACTTATGCATATACAGGGTGAGCCGCGCACAATGCAGCATAACCCGCACTATAATAATATTGTAGATGACCTTTTGGACTTTTTTAAGGAGCGTATCTCTTCATTAGGCGCTGCAGGAATTGCTCAACAGAAAATATGGATAGATCCAGGTTTTGGTTTTGGAAAAACTCTTGAACATAATATAGAGCTACTCAGGGGGCTTGGCAAGTTTAAAGATCTGGGAGTGCCGTTGCTGGTAGGTATTTCACGCAAGTCTATGGTCGGATCGCTCTTAGGGGGAGGAGAGCCAGCTCCTGTTGAGGAGAGACTTTTTGGGAGTGTTGGAGCTGCAGTGGTAGCAGTAGAGCGCGGAGCAGATATTGTACGAGTACACGATGTGAAAGAGACAAAAGAGGCGTTACAGGGAGCGGGTCTATTATGAAGAAATTTTTCGGTACTGATGGGATTAGAGGAGAGGTTGGTAAATATCCAATAACTCCAAACACAGCTATGCATTTAGGTTACGCTGCTGGCAGAGTGTTACGCAATGAAATGGATGATAGTAAAAGAGCGCTGGTGCTAATAGGTAAAGATACCCGCATCTCTGGCTATATGTTTGAATCTGCTTTAGAGGCTGGCTTCTCTGCTGCTGGAGTTGATATCGGGCTGCTTGGGCCTATGCCTACTCCTGCTGTTGCATACTTAACTCGCACCTTGCGGGCTGATGCTGGCGTGGTTATTAGCGCCTCTCATAATCCGTTTCAAGATAATGGGTTTAAATTTTTCTCTGCAAATGGGGCTAAGCTCTCTGATAAGTGGGAGTTGGAAGTTGAGAGATTTATGGATGAGTCGATGGAGACTGTGCCATCTCTACAGCTCGGCAAAGCGCGGAGAATTGATGATGCTCCAGGGCGTTATATAGAGTTCTGTAAAAGCAGCCTCCCTCTTGGATTTTCACTACATGGGATAAAGTTAGTTCTTGATTGCGCTAATGGCGCATCTTATGCTACTGCGCCAGCTATATTTGAAGAGTTAGGGGCGGAGGTGGTAACAATAGGTGATCAGCCTGATGGAGTTAATATTAATAGAGAGGTTGGTTCAACTTATCCAGAGCTACTTGCAGAGCAGGTAAAAAGCGAGCAAGCTGATTTTGGAATTGCTTTAGATGGAGATGGTGACCGCTGTATTATGACTACTAAAGATGGCAAGATAGTGGACGGTGATCTGCTCCTCTATATTATAGCGCGCTCTCGTCAAAATCAGCAGAGTTTGAGTGGTCCTGTAGTGGGAACTTTGATGAGTAACTTAGGGGTTGAGCACGCGCTAAAAAAGATGGGTGTTAATTTTATGCGTTCAGATGTTGGTGACCGTTATGTGTTGGAGATGTTGCAACAGAACGGAGGCACAATAGGTGGAGAATCATCTGGGCATATTCTCTGTCTGGATAGAACCACTACAGGAGATGGCGTTGTAAGCGCACTTCAAGTTCTGTTTGAGATTGTGGAGAGTGGGAAAACTTTAGAAGAGTTAGTTTCAGAGGTGACACTATATCCGCAAGTGATGGTAAATGTTAAGGTGGCACAGAGAGGTCTCCCAAATAGTGAGGTTATCGATAAAGCTATAAAAGAGTCAGAAAGTATCCTTGGAGATAGAGGTAGAGTTTTGTTGCGAGCATCAGGAACAGAGCCATTGATAAGGGTTATGGTGGAGGGAGAGAGTATGGATGAAGTTGAGGTGGTGGTGGAAGAGCTTGCGGCCGTGGTTAGGAAAGAGGTAGGTAAGACTGAGGCAATCTGAACAGTTACAGTTGTAACTGAATAGTTACAAATATTTTTAAAATATTTTCGTTGCTTTATCTGCAAATAATAACTAAAATACGCCGCTTGTTATCTGTTAATTGTTATCTGTTAATGGTTATCTATTATTTATAAATTTTTTTAAGAGGGAGTTGACAATGCGTCAGCCAATTATTGCTGGAAACTGGAAGATGAATGGATCGCGCAAAAGTATTGCAGATCTAATGAGCGGACTTAAAAACGGTGTTGCTGAAGTTGGGGATGTTGAGATGGTAGTCTCTCCTCCATCAATATATATTGCTGAGGTTGCGGCTCTTAGTAGTGGAACATCTATTGCCTTATCTGCGCAAGACCTTAGCGATGCTACCTCAGGTCCTTATACAGGTGAGATAGCTGGTTCTATGTTAAAAGATTTCGGGTGTAAATATGTTATTGTTGGACACTCTGAGCGCCGTAATGTTCGAGGTGAAGGGGATGACCTTATTGCCGATAAATTTAAGGCGGCACAAGATGCTGGGCTTACTCCTATTCTCTGTATCGGAGAGTTGTTAGAAGAGCGCGAGAGTGGGGTGACAGAAGAGGTCTGTGCTCGTCAAATTGATGCGGTAATTAACAAGTATGGAACATCTGTATTGTCAAATTCAGTAGTTGCATATGAACCAGTTTGGGCTATTGGTACAGGTAAAACTGCAACTCCAGAGCAGGCGCAAAAGGTACATGCATTTATCCGTGACCATATAGCGAAAAAAGATCAGACTGTGGCGGATGGTTTGCGTATTCAGTATGGTGGTAGTATGAATGCTGGTAATGCAGCAGATCTTCTTTCACAACCAGATATTGATGGAGGCCTAATTGGAGGCGCTTCGTTAAAAGCAGAAGATTTTCTTGCAATTGGAAAAGCGGCGGGCAATCTATAATGCAGACCGTTCTTCTTTTAGTGCATGTGTTTGCTGCCGTTGCAATAGTGGGGCTGATTTTAATTCAGCAAGGTAAAGGGGCTGATGCAGGTGCTGCGTTTGGTAGTGGAGCATCTCAGACTGTATTTGGATCTGAAGGGTCAGCATCATTTATGACGCGCCTTACTGGAGGATTAGCTGCTCTATTTTTTGTTACCAGTTTAGCTTTAGCGTATTTTTCAAGCCATAATACCGTAGAGCCAACCAGTGTATTGGATAGACTAGAGCAGAGTGGTGACTCAGCAATTATAGAGCAGATTTTGCAAGAGACGGCTCCCGCTGTGCCTAGCGGTATTCCAGTTCCAGCGGAGTTGCCAGCTGAGAGTTTAGTAGATAAGTAAAGATGTATATTTGCCGAAGTGGTGAAATTGGTAGACACGCTACCTTGAGGGGGTAGTGGCGCAAGCCGTGCCGGTTCAAATCCGGCCTTCGGTACCATTTTTGATGTGTTAAGATGAGAAGTGGATGTTAGGATGAAGTTTAAGTTAAAATCTTAGGAAACTATTTAAAAGTTACTTGAAAGTTATTTAAGAGGTATTTAAGAGGTAGTAATGTTAGAGAATTATTTTCCTGTTCTGCTGTTTATTATTGTCGGATTAGCTGTCGGTGTTGGTCCGATCGCTATCGGTTTCCTGTTGGGTGAACACCGCCCAGATCATGAGAAGAACTCTCCCTATGAGTGTGGCTTCGCTCCATTTGAAGATTCAAGAGTGAAGTTTGATGTTCGTTTCTATCTTGTTGCAATCCTCTTTATTATTTTTGATCTTGAAATAGCTTTCCTCTTCCCGTGGGCAGTTGTGCTCGATAAAATTGGAGTAGTTGGACTTTCTGCAATGGGAATATTTTTAGCTATACTGGTTATTGGTTTTATCTATGAGTGGAAGAAAGGGGCGCTAGAGTGGGAATAGAGGGCATTCTTGAAGAGGGTATAGTCACAACTACGGCTGATAAGTTAATAAATTGGGCTCGTACAGGCTCTATGTGGCCGATGACATTTGGTCTTGCCTGTTGTGCTGTTGAGATGATGCATTCGGCAGCAGCTCGCTATGATATTGATCGCTTTGGAATGATCTTTCGTCCTAGTCCACGCCAGTCTGATGTAATGATTGTGGCTGGGACTTTGGTTAATAAGATGGCTCCAGCACTGCGAAAAGTATATGACCAGATGACAGAGCCTCGTTGGGTGATCTCAATGGGGTCTTGCGCTAATGGCGGCGGTTATTACCACTACTCATACTCAGTAGTGCGAGGTTGTGATCGCATTGTACCTGTGGATATATATGTCCCTGGCTGCCCCCCAACTGCAGAAGCACTTTTTTACGGAATCTTACAGCTTCACGAAAAAATTCGTCGCACCAATAGTATAGCCAAAGGTGGAAACCATGCGAGTCACTATAATAGGATTGAGCGATGAGTCTTGAGGATAGTCAGCAAGAGAGGTTAGAGGAGATTTTTGAAGATCTGTTTGAGCGCGGAGCTCTCTCTCTCACGGAATACCTTGGTGAGTTGACTTTAGAAGTTATTTCCTCTGAGTATCTTTCACTATGTAAACAACTCCAAAATAATGCGGATATGCAGATGGATCAGTTGATTGATCTCTGTGGAGTTGATTACTCAGAGTATAGTGGGGCAGTAGAAGAACGCTACGCTGTAGTTGTGCATCTACTATCCACTCGTTTGAATGAGCGATTAAGAGTTAGAGTTTTTGCGACAGATGATGAACTACCTGTAGTTGAATCTTTGACAGATCTCTGGAAGTCCGCAGATTGGTATGAGCGCGAGGCATTTGATCTTTTCGGAATTTTATTTGCAGGACATAATGACCTGAGAAGAATTTTGACTGATTATAATTTTGTGGGTCATCCATTCCGTAAAGACTTTCCTGTCGAAGGTAATCTTGAAATGCGTTATGACGAAGAGCAGAAGCGAGTAATTTATGAGCCAGTTACTATTGAGAATAGAGTAGTTACCCCTAGAGTAATAAGGGAGGATAGCCGCTATGTCTAGTAGTTCTAATAGTGATATCCGTAATTTTACTCTAAACTTCGGGCCACAACATCCAGCAGCGCATGGAGTACTACGCCTGATTCTAGAGATGGATGGTGAGACTATTGTGCGGGCTGATCCCCATATTGGACTCTTGCATCGTGCTACAGAAAAACTTGCTGAACAAAGAATCTATAATCAATCCATCCCCTATATGGATCGTCTTGATTATGTCTCTATGATGTGCAATGAACACGCTTATGTGATGACCCTTGAGAAGATGCTGAAGTTAGAGGTTCCAGAGCGAGCACAATATATACGGGTAATGTTCGATGAGATAACTAGAATCTTAAATCATCTTATGTGGTTGGGAACTCATGCCCTTGATGTGGGAGCGATGACTGTATTCCTCTACTGCTTCCGTGAACGAGAAGATTTAATGGATCTCTATGAGGCAGTCTCAGGCGCACGAATGCATGCTGCCTACTACCGTCCAGGTGGAGTTTATCGAGACCTTCCTGATGAGATGCCAAAACATAAGCCTAACCGCTGGCGTAATGAGAAAGATCTAGCGCGTCAGAATGTGGGGCGTGATGGATCAGTATTAGACTTTATTGAAAACTTTACCGAGCGTTTCCCCGGTTTGGTAGATGAGTATGAAACACTGCTTACCGATAACCGCATCTGGAAACAGCGAACCGTAGATATTGGAGTTATCGATCCTGATCTCGCAAAACAGCTCGGCTTTACTGGACCTATGTTGCGAGGTTCTGGAATTGCATGGGATCTGCGTAAAAAAGAGCCTTACGAGGTCTATGATAAACTAGATTTTAAAATTCCTATTGGAGTTAATGGTGATAGTTACGACCGTTATCTGGTACGAATAGAGGAGATGCGTCAATCAAATATCATTATTAAGCAGTGTGTAGATTGGCTGAGAAAAAATCCTGGCATTGTGATGTCAACAAACCAGAAAGCAGCACCACCACCTCGCAGCGAAATGAAAGAGGGGATGGAGTCACTGATTCACCACTTCAAATATTTTACCGAAGGGTACAGTATTCCAAAGGGCGAGGCGTATGCGGCGGTTGAGCATCCTAAAGGTGAGTTTGGAACTTACATAGTTTCAGATGGAGCAAATAAACCGTACCGTCTAAAGATTAGAGCGCCAGGGTTTGCTCACCTTGCGGCAATGGATGAGATGGTGAAAGGACATATGTTGGCAGATGTGGTTACTGTAATTGGAACAATGGATGTGGTGTTTGGGGAAATTGACCGATGAGTATGATTTCAGATAGCGCCCGTAGTGATATTGAGAACTGGGTTGATAAATATCCAGCTGAAGAGAAGCAGTCCGCAGTAATGGCGGCGTTACGCATTGTGCAAGATGAGAATAGCGGCTCGCTAACCACCGAGTTGATGAATGAGGTTGCGACACTACTTGAAATGCCAGAGATAGCGGTCTACGAGGTGGCAACATTCTACTCGATGTATGAACTAAAACTAGTAGGAAGACATAAAATATGTGTCTGCACTAATATATCCTGTATGTTGAACAACTCAAAAGCTGTGGTTGATAAGCTGGAAGATAAGTTAGGCGTTAAGTTGGGAGAGACCACTGCAGATGGTGAGTTCACTCTGAAAGAGGTTGAGTGTCTCGGAGCTTGTGTGAATGCACCTGTAGTCCAGGTTGGTGAAAACTACTATGAACATCTGAATCCTGCGATAAATCCAGATAAGATCGACCAGCTCTTGGCTGAACTAAGGGGAGAGAGCTAATGGCAAATCAGGTCTGCTTCCGTAATAACCATCTGGAGAATTCTTGGAGCCTATCTGCCTACCAGAGTAACGGTGGCTACGAGGTATTGAAAAAGATTTTAAGTGAAAAGCTAACTCCAGAAGAGTTGATTGAGGATATAAAACTCTCCAACCTGCGTGGACGAGGAGGCGCAGGCTTCCCAACTGGTCTAAAGTGGAGTTTTATGCCCCGCACTGTTGATGGGCAGAAGTATATTGTCTGCAACTCTGATGAGGGGGAGCCTGGAACTTGCAAAGATCGGGACATCCTGCGCTACAACCCACACCAGCTTATCGAGGGGATGATTATCGCTGGTTACTGTATAGACGCATCTGTTGGTTATAACTATATTCGAGGAGAATTTTGGGAGCCGTATGCACGCTTTGAAGCAGCGTTAGAAGAGGCTCGAGCGGCTGGACTGTTAGGAGATGACATTCTCGGTAGCGGCTTCAATTTTCAACTTCACTCACACCTCGGCGCGGGAGCGTATGTTTGTGGAGAGGAGACAGCGCTGCTCAACTCAATTGAAGGCAAGAAAGGTCAACCACGATTTAAACCTCCATTCCCTGCAGGGTTTGGACTCTACGGTCGTCCAACTACTATCAATAATACAGAGAGCCTCGCCTCTATCCCCGTAATTTTAGCAAAAGGTGGGCAGTGGTTCTTAGAGCAAGGTCTACCTAGTGCTGGTGGAGAGAAACTCTTCTCAGTCTCTGGGCATGTAAACAGACCAGGGAATTACGAAGTGCCAATGGGAATGCCGTTTTCTGAATTGCTCGAGATGGCTGGTGGTGTTCGTGATGGACATCAGTTAAAGGCGGTAATTCCAGGCGGATCATCTACACCGGTCGTTCCAGGTGAGCAGATGATGGATGTCAATATGGATTATGACTCTATAGCATCTGCTGGTTCAATGTTGGGAGCAGGTTCGGTTATCGTAATGGATGAGACCACCTGTATGCCACGAGTCCTAACTCGCCTAGCATACTTCTACTACGAAGAGTCCTGCGGACAGTGCACCCCTTGCCGAGAGGGGACAGGTTGGTTATCAAGAGTAACACAAAGAATTGAGGATGGAGTTGGGGTAGCAGCAGACATAGAGTTGCTAGATAGCGTGGCTGGTAATATAGAGGGAACCACAATCTGCGCACTAGGTGACGCAGCAGCAATGCCAGTGCGTAGCTTCTTAAAACACTACAGAGATGAATTTCAATACCACATCGACCATAAGAAATGTATGGTTGAGTCTGATTGGTAGTGATAACTAATTAGTTAAATGTATAAACTTAGAGAGATATAATTTAGAGATAACAGATGGAATCTTCAGCAGAACAGAATATAGTAAATATTGAGATCAACGATATCTCGCTTCAGGTAGAGCCTGGGCAGATGTTGATTGAGGTTGCTGACGCGAATGGGGTTGCTATTCCTCGTTTCTGTTACCATAAAAAACTATCAACCTCTGCCAACTGCCGTATGTGTCTAGTGGAGGTGGAGAAGGCTCCTAAGATGTTACCTGCCTGTGCCACCCAAGTTATGAATGGGATGAAGGTGTGGACTAAATCTCCGAAAGCGATTGCTGCCCAAAAGAGCGTGATGGAGTTTTTATTAATCAACCATCCGCTCGACTGCCCTGTGTGTGATCAGGGCGGAGAGTGTGATCTGCAAGATATAGCTATGGGTTATGGTGGTGACCAGACTCGCTATCAGGAGCGGCGGCGGATTGTAAAAGATAAGGATTATGGTGCGCTGGTCTCAACTGAGATGAGTCGCTGTATTCACTGTACCCGCTGTGTTCGTTTTGGAGAAGAGGTTGGTGGTATAGCTGAGATTGGTGGAACAGGTCGTGGCGACCATATGGAAATTGGAACTTATGTACAGAAGAGTCTCAGTTCCGAACTCTCTGGAAATATTATTGATCTCTGTCCAGTAGGGGCTCTACTCTCTAAACCTTTCCTCTACAGCGCACGCGCTTGGGAGCTGCAGAGTTATCTATCTATCGCACCACATGATGCTGTTGGTTCAAATATTAAAATTCAGACTCGCAATGGTAAAATTATGCGAGTAGTGCCAGCTGATAATGAAGAGGTTAATGAGTCATGGATTTCAGATAGAGACCGCTTCAGCTATCTTGGCGCTAATGAAAGTAGAGTTACCAGCCCAATGGTGCGTAATAGTTCTGGTAATCTGGTTGAGACAAACTGGCAAGCAGCGCTTGATACTGTGATAAAAAGTTTTACTGAAATTATAGCAACTGATGGTGGTTCAGCAGTAGGTGCTATCGCTTCACCTAGTAGCAGTGTTGAGGAGTTCTATCTGCTACAGAAGTTTATGCGTGGATTGGGTTCGAACAATATAGATTTCCGTCTGCAGCAACAAGATTTTTCTGCTGGAGCAGAGCAATCTGCGCCTAAGTTAGAGCTATCTCTGCAAGAGATTGAGACACAGAACTCTATCTTTATTATAGGTTCAGATATTCAGCGTGAGCAGCCGCTACTCTCCCACAGAGTGCGCAAAGCAACTTTAGCTGGTGCAGTGGTGTCAACAATAAATCCAAAAACTATAGAGTTTAATTTCGCTATATCTACTTCTGTAAAAACAGATAAGTTAACTCCAGCACTAGCAGGAGTTGCGAAGGAGTTGCTTAGTAGAGGGTTAGGTGGAGACCTAAATCTGGAGCAGTTGCTTACAGATGGAGCAGTAAATATTGCTGTGGAGGCAGAGCATAAAGAGATTGCCGACTCATTAGTTAATGGTGAAAATAGTATGGTGCTGTTGGGAGCTCTCGCATATCGCGATCAGAATCAGTCCCGCATCTATAGCTTGGCAACAGCTATCTCTAAGATGAGTAACTCATCTTTAAATATAGTAACTGAAGGGGCGAATGCACTTGGAGGAGTATTAGCAGGAGCAGTGCCATATCATAGTGCTGGTAAAGTAGAAGTTTCTGAGTGTGGAGTTGATGTGGCAGAGATGATCTCTAATCCACCAAAAGGAGTAGTTCTATTTGGAGTGGAAGCTGATAAAGATTTGGCGGGGGATGACTCAGCAATTGACTCTTTAGGATCTGGTTTTGTGGTTGCGATTACTCCCTTTATGGATAGGCTTACATACGAACATGCTGATGTTGTGTTACCGTTGGCAGGCTTTGGTGAGAGCTCTGGAACCTTTGTTAATGCAGAGGGGCGTTGGCAGAGTTTCAGTGGGGCAGTTAAACCACTAGGTGAGGCTCGTCCTGGATGGAAGATATTGCGAGTGCTAGGAAGCTCGGCAGAGTTGCAAGGGTTTGAGTTGGATAGCTCTGAACAGGTTTTGAATGAAGTTAAAGCTCTCTGTGATGTTACGGCAGATAAGAGCGAACCAGAGATTAGTAACTGGAGTGCGCCAACAGACCTGGGTAATATAGAGGCAGAGATGGTTAAACCTATTCCACTGTATGAGGTCGATGCAGTTGTGCGGCGTTCAGCTCCACTCCAAGAGCAGGCAAAAAAATTAACTGGAGGGGTAGATGATGTTTGATATTAGCTCAATGATCTCAACATATCTCTCTGAAGATGCAATTACTGTTCTCTGGACCCTAATTAAAATTGTTGCCATCGTGGCACCATTAATGTTGAGTGTTGCCTATCTCACCTATGCAGAGCGTAAAATTATTGGTTATATGCAGGTGCGTGTCGGTCCAAATAGAGTTGGTCCTAAAGGGTGGTTGCAGCCGATTGCGGATGCACTCAAGTTGATGTTCAAAGAGATTATCCTCCCTTCAGGGGCAAACAAGAGGCTCTTTGTGGTTGCCCCAGTCCTCTCTATCGCCCCAGCACTGGCGGCTTGGGCAGTTATCCCTTTTGATGACGGTATGGTGCTATCCAATCTGGATGCAGGGCTACTCTATATTTTAGCTCTCACTTCGGTTGGCGTATATGGAGTTATTATTGCGGGTTGGGCTTCTAACTCTAAATATGCATTTCTTGGCGCAATGCGCTCGGCGGCACAGGTAGTATCGTATGAGATTGCGATGGGCTTTGCCTTGGTCGGAGTGCTAATGGCTGCGGGTAGCTTAAATCTTGGAGATATTGTTAAAGCGCAAGAGGGTGGAGTTCTTAATTGGTACTGGTTGCCACTCCTTCCTCTATTTGTGGTCTACTTTTTAGCAGGAGTTGCTGAAACTAATCGTGCTCCATTTGATGTGGCAGAGGGTGAGTCTGAAATTGTGGCAGGATTTCATGTCGAATATTCTGGAATGACTTTTGCAATATTCTTCCTTGCTGAGTACGCAAATATGATTCTGATAGCGGCGTTAGCCTCTATTCTATTCTTGGGTGGGTGGCTCTCTCCATTAGCTGGAGTTCCAGTTTTGGGCGAGATGACTGAATGGGTTCCAGGACTATTCTGGCTTCTGATGAAGATGTCGATTTTCCTATTTCTCTTCCTCTGGTTCCGTGCTACTTTCCCTAGATACCGTTATGATCAGCTGATGCGCTTGGGCTGGAAAGTTTTTCTTCCTGTTACCATCTTCTGGCTCTTTGTGGAGGGGGTTGCTATCTATTTAGAGATAGGACCTTGGTTTGAAGGGGTACTAGGGAATGGATAAGTTGATCAGACTGATTAAAATATGGACTCTCTGGGAGCTCTTTCAAGGTTTAGGGGTGACTGGTAGAAATCTCTTTAAGAAAAAATTCACTCTCAACTATCCAGAAGAGAAAGCACCGCAATCTCCACGCTTCCGTGGTCTGCATGCACTTCGTAGATATGAGAATGGAGAGGAACGCTGTATTGGTTGTAAGCTGTGTGAGGCAATATGCCCAGCGATGGCAATTACCATTGAAGTCGCACCAAGAGATGAGGACTCCCCGGAGAGTAGAGGAGAAGTTAATGGTGCTGGTAAATCGCACAACTACGGTAATCGCCGCACTACCACATATGATATTGATCTATTTAAATGTATTTTTTGTGGCTACTGTGAAGAGGCGTGTCCAGTAGAGGCTATTGTGGAGACAAGAATTTATGAATACCACTTTGAGAAGCGTGGCGAAAATATTATGAGTAAAGAGGATCTACTGAAAATAGGTGATAGCGAAGAGTCACAATTAGCTACTGACTTGGAAGTAGATGGGAGATTTAGATAATGACTACTACTCTCTTCTATCTGTTTAGTGCAATCTTGATCTTTGCAGCTCTGCGTGTAGTAACGGCTAAGAGCGCAGTGCATGCAGCTATATTTCTGATCCTCGCATTTTTTACTACCTCTGCACTGTGGCTATTGCTAGAGGCTGAGTTCTTAGCGATCACCCTAGTTCTGGTCTATGTGGGGGCAGTGATGGTGCTCTTCCTGTTTGTGGTGATGATGTTAGATGTTAACCATGCAGCACTGCGTGAAGGGTTTACCCGTTACTTTCCAGCTGGTGCTCTAGTAGCAGCCACAATCGTGTTTGAGATGAGTCTGGTAGTTGGAGGCAGGTATTTTAGTAGTGATAAATTTACCCTCACTAGCTCGCATGGGGCTGACTATAGTAACACCAAAGCACTCGGTGAAGAGCTCTACACTGTCCATCTGTTTGAGTTTGAAGTGGCAGCAGCTATTCTACTGATCGCTATTGTGGCAGCAATTGGGCTTACTTTCCGCAGACGCAGTGAAAGTGAGAGCAGAAAACAGAGTATCCCAGATCAACATAGTGTAGTTCGTAGAGATAGAGTTCGCTTGCTAGATGTGGCATCAGAAGAGCGAAAGTTTAGTCTCGAGAAGCAGAGTGAGGAGACTAAATCATGATTGAATTAACAGACTTCCTTATCTTGGGTGCAATCCTCTTTACTATTAGTATGGCTGGAATATTCCTCAACCGTAAAAATGTACTAATCCTCTTGATGGCGATTGAGTTGATGCTCCTCGCTGTCAATATAAACTTTGTCGCCTTCTCTCACTATATGGGTGATATTTCAGGGCAGATATTCGTATTCTTTATTTTAACAGTGGCAGCAGCAGAGGCAGCGATTGGGCTTGCTATTCTGGTACTGCTCTTCCGCAACCGTCACACTATCAATGTTGACGATCTTGATGAATTGAGAGGGTAGCACAAAATGGATTCTCTAAAGATGGAAAGTCTCTACCTAGGAATTGTCCTTGCACCACTAATTGGTGCGGTACTGTCTGGTATCTTCGGACACTGGATGGAGCGCAGAGTTTCCCATATTGTGACAATTGGTGGAGTTGCGATCTCTTTTGTGCTGGCGTTGATAATATTTAAAGATACAGTTATTGATGGCAATAATACATTCAATGAGAATATTTACACTTGGCTGGTTAGCGACGGGGTTGGTTTCTATGTAGGATTTATGATTGATGAACTCACCGCAATGATGTTGGTTGTGGTCAGTTTCGTCTCGTTGATGGTTCATATTTACACCATCGGTTATATGCAAAAAGATCCTGGTTACAAGCGTTTCTTTAGCTATATCTCACTCTTCACCTTCTCAATGTTTGTGTTGGTGATGTCAAATAACTTTATGCAGCTCTTCTTCGGTTGGGAAGCGGTTGGCGTGGTCTCTTATCTGTTGATCGGTTTCTGGTATGAGAAAGATACCGCTATCTATGCAAACTTGAAAGCATTTTTAGTTAATAGAGTAGGTGATTTTGGCTTTCTCTTAGGAATAGCGGCTGTGCTGCTCTACTTCGGATCAATGGACTACGCAGAAGTCTTTGCTGGTACCGATAGTGTGGTGGGGCAGACAATTGAGGTTTTTGAGGGAAGCGAATGGTCGGTGATGACTTTGATCTGTATTTTACTCTTCGTTGGTGCGATGGGTAAATCTGCACAAGTGCCACTCCATGTATGGCTCCCAGATTCGATGGAGGGTCCAACCCCTATCTCCGCCCTAATTCACGCAGCCACTATGGTAACGGCTGGAATCTTTATGGTGGCACGGATGTCTCCACTATTTGAGCTCTCAGAGACAGCACTCTCGGTGGTGATGATAGTTGGTGCCACGACTGCACTCTTTATGGGTTTCTTAGGCTTAGTTCAGCACGATATTAAAAAGGTGGTTGCCTATTCAACTCTGTCTCAATTAGGATATATGACAGTAGCACTTGGCGCATCAGCCTATGCGGCAGGAGTATTCCATCTGATGACTCACGCATTCTTTAAGGCGTTGCTCTTCTTGGCTGCAGGCTCGGTCATTATCGCAATGCACCATGAACAAGATATGCGCAAAATGGGTGGACTGAGAAAATATATGCCGATCACCTACTGGACCTCGCTGGTCGGATCACTTGCACTGATTGGCTTCCCAGGATTTTCTGGCTTCTTCTCTAAAGATGCCATTATTGAAGCGGTACATGCCTCCTCAATCACAGGCTCAACTTACGCCTACATAGCGGTGCTTTCGGGCGTCTTTATTACAGCACTCTATAGCTTCCGTATGTTCTTCCTCACTTTCCATGGAGAAGAGCGCTTCCATAAAAGTGATGATCATAAGCCACATGAGACACCTTGGGTTGTAACAGGCCCGCTGATCGCACTAGCAATTCCTTCAGTTGTAATGGGAGCGATCTATATTGAACCGATGCTCTTCGGCGGATTCTTCGGCAATGCAATTCAAGTGGCACCAGAGCACGATGTGCTGTCTCATCTCGGGGAGAGTTTTCATGGCGTATTTGGTTTCGTTCTCCACGGAATGATGGCACCCCCATTCTGGTTAGCCATGGCTGGAGTTGGAACCGCATATTATCTCTATATGGTGCGCAAAGATATTCCAGCACAGATAGCGAAAAAATTCTCAACGATCCACTATATGTTAGAGAGCAAATACGGCTTCGACCGTTTCAACGAAATCTTCTTCGCTGGTGGTGCAAGAGGCATCGGTGGACTACTCTGGAAATTTGGTGATCGCAAACTGATAGATGGATTAATAGTAAATGGCAGCGCCTACGGAGTTGGCAAGATGGCATCCGTGGTGCGTTACCTCCAGAGTGGCTACCTCTACCACTACGCATTCGCAATGATTATCGGTTTGGTTGTGATGCTAGGCTGGGTGCTTTATAGATAGTAATCTAGATTAGATGTTGAACTTGATTTATGGAGTACAGGGCCACCTTGGTACTAAAATTTGTCTATAACTTTTGATAATGTTACAAAAAATCCCATAGCCAATATAAGTAACATCATATTTTTATTTAATGCTTTCTGAATAGTAACTTCTATTTTATTTTCAAAAGTCTCAAATCTCTGTTCGAAAATCTCAAATTGTTGCTCGACTTTTTGCTCTAACATCTTGAAATTATTTTTTAAACTAGCAACATCTGCAGTTACTTCATTTAATTTTAAATCCAAATGATTTATATGGTTGTATTGAGATTTTAACAGAAGTGTATTTATATCTTCTTGTGTTAAAGGTTGGTTATTCCCAAACTTCTCCTCTATCTCTTTCACTTTGGGCGTAATCATACTTATCAACATATCATCTACTTTTGTTTTATCCATTACTCATATCCCTCTCTCTCTTTTTAAGGTGTACTTAATATCTTGCACATCCCGCTCTAAAGGTTTCAATACAGTTCGTCTATCCCAGATGATGAAACCGAACAGTCCTGTTATTAATATAATAATTGCAGAACAAGTAGTGATATAGTTTGCATAAATTTAAAGATACCAAGTGGAAAGCGTTATGTCAAGCAATATTTCGGCAGATTTAGTTTGTCAATCATCATCTTTTCCAATGAATTTTATGAACATTATAGGTGAGATCCCACTAGTTGTTAACTGTTATTTTCCTTATGTTCTCTTTTGTGCGTTGGTAAAGGGAGGGGGGGGAAGTTTGTTGCCCTGAGGCATCTTGCTAAACTTGCAGGCCTGACCGTATGCCGTGAACGGCATTGAATCTAAAGGGTTAAAGTCCCAAAGGAGGAATTATTCGTACATCTTCATAGCACCGGAAAGCAGCGTTTGAGTAATCAAGGGTTGTAAGTTTTCCAAGGGCAAAATTACAGACCGTAACGAAAGTGAACCTATATGTAGCCTCGTTATTCATTTCAGAGGTGCCGACCCTGTGGTCAGAAGGGGAAGGCCGCCGCCGGTGGACCGAGATAACGAAGACAGTCCACTGGATCTCTCGGGGTAGCAGGGAGATTGTGAATGACACTAAAAACCCCGAGTAAGATCAGGAATCTACAGAGGAAACTATACTACAAGGTGAATCGCCGTAGGCGAGAGAGGGCGCCCTGGGGTGCAAGGCCAAGCAGGAAGAAGAGTTTCGCTTCTACGCCCTCTATGACAAGATCTACAGGATAGACATACTGGAACATGCCTAAATGGCCGTCAAACTGGTTATAGAGCCGGTCTTCGATACCATTCCACACGCCAAACTCATGGCCGTGGTAGCCGAAAGAATCGTAGATGGAGCGATCCTTGAGATTCTCCAGAAATGGCTCAAGGCAACGGTCATTGAAGAGGACGAGATTGGCAAGCGGCGCACCATTGGTGGTGGCAAAGGCAACCGAAGAGGTACTCCACAAGGAGGAGTGATATCCCCCTTGTTGGCCAATCTCTACCTGCACCTGCTCGACCGTATCTGGGAGCGGCACAATATCGCGCAGCGATACGGTGCCCGAATTGTGAGATATGCCGATGACCTAGTGATTCTCTGTAAAGGAGATATCACCAAACCACTAGCACTACTCAAGCAGATCCTAGAGCAACTGGGGCTGACCCTCAACGAAACAAAAACTCATACTGTCAATGCCTTACAAGGATCGTTTGACTTTCTGGGTTTCAGTTTTCAGATGAGGAGAGGCCAAACTAGCGGAAAATGGTATCCCCATACAGAGCCATCCGGAAAATCAATTCAACGAATCAAAGAGAAAGTCACAAGTCTAACCGACCGCAGATTGACTCCAGTGCCGTTGGATAATTTGACGGAGACACTGAACCGAAGTCTGGAAACAGTAGTCAGGCTCTGCAAAAGGTGAAGAATCACACGGAAGAGCAAATGCGCACCCATCTGAGGCGTTTCACTCGGAGTGTATTATACAACCACTATGGACTCTACCCAGTACCAACCTATGCAAAGTGGAAGCGCAATGCCTTGTATAAGAAGGATATCGGAAAGCCGTGTACGGGAGAACCGTACGCACGGTTTGATGAGGGAGGGCAGGGGTTAATCCCTGCTCTCTACTCTACCTATCTACATGACCCTATCTACACCCATCTGTGCAATTTCTAAGAAAATCATTGACAAAAAATAGTGTTATTGATACTATTATTTTTACTATTTTTTGTTCAACAATGGGGGCTTACATTGCAAAAGCCAATATAAAAACATGTCAAAGTCACATACAATAAAACAAGCTCTCTCAAAAGCTAAAAAGCTTCTCAAGCAAGGCGAACTATCTCTAGCTGTAGACCTATATAATAATATATTACAGGTAGAACCTAACAACCCTATAGCCAGAAAAAGTTTAAAAAAGATAGAAAGAGAGCTGCGACTGCAAAAAAACAGAGTTACTCATTTGGTGGATATTCCAGAAAAGAAGTTAAGTGGAATTAAACAGCTATACTTGGATAAAAAGTTTATAGAAGCAGAGGAGTTATGTAAGGGATGGATAAAGATATATCCACAATCAGCTGGGCTACATGCGTTATTAGGAGCATCATTAGAAGCTCAAATGAAAGATAAAGATGCGGCGGATGTATTTAAGCTCTGCATCTCTCTTTTACCTGATAGTAGTTCATCTTACTACAACCTAGGAGTTGTACAATATAAACTAAAACAGTATGAAGACTCTTTAGTTAGCTATAGCTCTGCAATAGAGTTAAATGATAAATATGTAGAAGCTTATGATAATTATGGTGTAGTTCTTAATAAAATGGGCAGACACGAAGAAGCAATCTTTAAAATAAAGGTAGCCATTAAATTAAATCCTAAACACCTTAATGCTTATGCAAATCTTGCAACAGCCATGTTTGGGCTAGGTAGATATAAAGATGTATTAGATATATATACGAAAGAACCTAATCTTCATAAAACGGCAGTAGATTGGGCTAAGATGTTGCCATCTGCTAAGGTACTGAAAACATTTAATCCAAACGAGTACGAAGCTTATTGCCAGAAAAATTGGTTTGTAGATGAAAGAGATGTTGTAAACAGTGTTGACCTGAAACTGTTTTATCTCTACTTAAAGAGAGATTTGACTGGCAATAAAAGAGAAGATCTACTTAAGAGTGTAATAAATACGATGCACTTAAAAAACTCTACAGAGATAATTAACCCAAAACCTACAAAAAAAAATAGTAATAATTCTCCAATAACTAATATTATAGGATTAAAAGGTATAGGTAGATCTGGTACAGGGTTAATGCATGGTTTAATAGATGGACATAGTGCAGTCTCTACTATGCCAAGTATATATTTTAGTGAGTACTTTGACCCTATAGTATGGAAAACTTTAACAGCCGCTGGCTGGAATAAACTTGTAGATAACTTTATAGCAACCTACTATATTCTATTTGACTCAGAATCACAGGCCCCTGTTCCCGGAAAATATAGTGAAAAAATTACAGGTAGGGGGGTAGCAGATGGAATGACCGCTTTAGGAGTTGATGGGAATGAGTCATTATATGTAGATGAGGATATATTCCGTGCAGAGCTTAAAAAACTTATTAGTTACTGTGATACCCTTAATCAGCTGACTTTCTTTCAATTAGTGCATAGAGCGTATGATAAGGCAATAAAAGATATAAACACAAAAAACAGTATCTTTTATCATATTCATAACCCTACTTTAGGCTCAGAGCTTAATTTCATACACTATACTCCTAGCGCGAGATGGTTGGTTATGGTGCGCGAGCCAATACAAGGCCTGGAGTCATGGGTTAAGAATGTGGAAAAAGATTATGAAAATATTGTCACCTATATTGTTGAGACTATATTTGAGATAGATCAGCCTACTTATGGTTACCAAGACTCAATAGGAGTGCGTTTAGAAGATTTAAAACTCAAACCAGAGGCGACACTGCAAGCTATATGTGGTTGGATAGGTATTGATGAGGAAGAAAGCCTCTACGAAATGACGCAACAAGGTAAGAGATGGTGGGGATGCCCTGCTAGTCCAGATTATAAAGTGGATGGAATGTTACCGTTTGGTACGACCTCAATTAAGCGCAAACTAGGATCTATTTTTAGTGAAAATGATCAACTTATATTAAGAACACTTTTTTATCCATTTAGTGTGAGATTCGGTTATGTTGAAGAAAATTTAGAGCAGTTTAGGTTAGATATAAAACTAATTCGACCAATGTTAGATAAAATGTTTGACTTTGAACTTAATTTAGCTGAAGATAAAAATATAACAGTTGATAAGTTTATCTGCTCTGGTTCATACCTATTTTTAAGAGCATCCCTAATAGAGCGATGGAATATTTTAGATCAATATGGTAGCTACGAAAATATGTTAAAACCACTTATTATAGAGAAATAATTTAAAATGATAAAATCACTATAGTTTATAAGTCATTTAATTTGGGTGGTTCATGGTAAGTAATAGTAAATTAAATTGGAGAAACTAATGGCCGTATGTTATTGGATTACTGGTTTGTCAGCTACTGGCAAGACTACGCTTTCAACTTTATTAGTTGACCATTTTAGATCAGCTGGAAAACAGATAATTTTACTAGATGGCGATAAATTAAGGGAAGTGTTAGCAGATGAGGCGTATACAAGAGAAGAAAGAGTTGCTCTTGGTATGCGTTATTCAAGGCTGTGTCAGTTAATATCTAGTCAAGGAATTGATATTGTTATTGCTGTAATCGGACTTTTTAAAGAGTTGCATGAATGGAATAGAAAAAACATATCTAACTATATCGAGATTTTTATAGATACCCCAATGTATGAATTACAAAAAAGAGACCCAAAAGGTCTGTATGGAAGATACAGGTCTGGTGAAATTAAAGACATTGCTGGTCTTGATTTAAATGTTGATTTTCCAGAAAATCCTGACGTAACGATAAAATGGTCAGAAGGTAGATCAGTAAATTCTATGTTTGATGAGCTACTAAGTAAAATACTTGGATTCAACTTTAAATGAAAAAAATAAAAACAGTATATGTTGGAATGAGTGCAGATCTAGTTCATCCTGGGCATATCAATATTTTAAAGGAAGCTGAAAAAATAGGAAATGTAACGGTTGGGCTGCTGACTGATAGAGCAATAGCGAGCTATAAAAGAGTTCCCTTTATGTCTTTTGAGCAAAGAAAAGAAGTAATTGAAAATATTAAGAGTGTAACTAAGGTTGTTGCCCAAGATACTTTAGACTATAGGTCTAATCTGGAGAAAATTAAACCTGATTTTGTAGTTCACGGGGATGATTGGAAAGAAGGGGTTCAATCGAAGACTAGGCAACAAGTTATTGATTGTTTATCTCAGTGGGGCGGTATGCTTGTAGAGGTAGCATATACCCAGAATATTTCATCTACACAGTTAAAGAAATTATTAATGGAAGTGGGGACAACCACTGATGTCAGAAGAGCTAGATTAAGACGGTTAATTAATGCTAAGCCTGTAGTAAAGATACTAGAAGTCCATAATGCATTATGTGGATTGATTGCTGAAAATACGGTTCAGAATAGAAATAATCTTGATATTAGTTTTGATGGTGTTTGGTCGAGTTCGTTAACAGATTCAACAGCAAAAGGAAAGCCCGATATCGAAGCAATCGATACAACATCTCGTCTCAACACAGTTAATGATATTTTTGAAGTAACTACTAAGCCAATGATTTTTGATGCTGATACAGGGGGTAAAACCGAACATTTTGAATTTACAGTAAAAAGCCTTGATAGGATAGGAGTGAGTGCGGTTGTTATTGAAGATAAAACAGGGCTTAAGAAAAACTCGTTATTTGGTAATGATGTGAAGCAAACACAAGACAGTATTGAAAATTTTTGCTACAAAATTAAAAAAGGAAAGGCGGCACAAGTAAGTGATGATTTTATGA
>Ga0233431_1000428_pt1 | contig 93838 bp, 81 predicted proteins | sample SI_118_April2016_FD_179867 | JGI IMG/M metagenome (GOLD analysis project Ga0233431, IMG submission 179867) | Seawater microbial communities from Saanich Inlet, British Columbia, Canada - SI_118_April2016_200_MG | ecosystem: Environmental > Aquatic > Marine > Inlet | place: Canada: British... | reverse complement strand
CCAGCCTCATCAGTCCAGCCAGTTTTGCTACCTGTCACATACAGATCTCTATCCAAAAGCTTCATACTAGTATTCTTTACCCAATAACTCAACTCTGAATTAGAAGGCGTAACCTTATACCACTTTGTTGTACTCGCGTTCATTACGTCAGGGTTTTTAAATGTCTCTCGGGCAATCACAGCCAATTCTGAGGCAGTTGAAACATTCCGTTCATCCAAACCAGTTGGCTCAACAAAATGCGTATTTCTTAAACCAAGCGAGTACGCTTTCTGATTCATTTTTGCCACAAACTGCGAGACTGACATACTAGTTGATTTTGCCAAAGCCACCGCTGCATTATTCTTTGATCCAACCAATGTTGAGTAGAACAAATCCTTCACTGTAACTTGATCACCTTCTTTCACCCAAAGGGTCGCCCCACCAACAAAATCACTTTTTTGCATGGTAATTACCTTATCCCAACCAGGATTATTTTCTATAAAAACTAAAGCTGTCATTAACTTTGTTAAACTTGCGATAGAACGAACTTCTTTTGCGTTTTTGGTAAAAACAGCCTGCCCTGTCCCCTTATCAATCACCACTGCGGCTTGGGCTGTCAAATCAGTTGTTGAAGCATAATCAATAACTGTATTTTCTAAAACAACAAGCTGAGTATATGGAAATATTGTTTCTGCTTGAACGCGACCACGATTGTAATCAATTATTGTTTTCAATGGTCGCCAAGAATTGTAATGATTATCAAAAAAGTAAACAACTTCATCGCCCGACAAATTAGCTACTTCAAATGACATCAAGGACATTTGTTTCAAAAACCCAGAATAACCAGGTTTCATATCTAACAAATAAGAAGCGCTTGCAACTTGCTTGCCAGCTGGCAAATTACCAATCGAATCTGTTTTTGAAACCTTCACAGTCAATTCATTGAACTGATTTGGTAAAATAGGAATAAAAAAATCGCGATCCACACTGTAAACAGGAAAACCACGATCTAGGGTTGGTTGATCAAAGCTAATTATAGTTGTGTCCAAAACTTTTGCATCGGCCGCACTAAAAACAGCAAAAATAAACACCAAACTTGAAACTAAAATCACCCAACGTTTTATATCCATTTTATTTTTCTTTTATTTTTTTGAAATACCGTACTGATTAGCTACATAACAACCAGGCTGAGCATACAAACCCGTACCTTTTTCTAAATGAAATTTAATTTCATAATCTTCCTCTTCCATTCGAGTAAATGTATAATCACAAACTTCATTCTCGCAAACTTGATTGTTTGTACAATCAACAGTGGTGCCAGAAGGATCCTTCATACTTGCCATGCCAATAACATATCTCAACAGTTCAGAAGTTTGAACCTTTGCACAGGCACTTACCAAGCCCAATTCACAATAACTCTTGTCATACACACCTGTTTCATTCTTTACAACTTCCATTCCATTTCTCAAAGCTTGAACATCTCTAATACGACTAATATCTCTAATCTCCTTTTGCTTTGAGCTCAAAGTTAATCCCCAAAATGACAAAAGAACACCAATAATAGCCACAACGATTAAAATTTCTACCAAAGAAAAACCTTTTGTTTTTGTAAACATATAATGTTTAATTATTTTTCGTCAGTTACTTCTTTTTCGTCATCTTCCATCTCAGCCTCTTTGACATATCGGTCTGCTCCATCTGGACCATAGACATAACAACCAGCCTCCGCATATTCCTCTACTCCAGCTTCTAAAAAGAAAAGAATCTCATAATCGTCTTCGTTCAATGTTTTGAAAGCAAAATTACAAGGAGCTGAACAATCATTCAAACAACTCACATCTCCGATTGGATCTTTTAGCTCTCTTACTTTGGGAATGAACTCTTGTAGGGTTCCTCCTAGGCAAGCACTAACAACACTACCTTCCGCGCAACCCAATCCCTCTGAATAACTCCCATACTTGTTTTGAATCAACTGCATGGCAACTAAAACATCGTTATCCATGTTACTTTTTCGAACAGCATCACGTCCCTTTTCATGCAAATTGCTTAACGAAACGACAGCTAACGCAGCGAGCAAACCAATAATTGCAATTACTACTAACAGTTCAACCAGAGTAAATCCTTTTATTTTTCGCATACCTTGAAATTTATTTGTTATTTCTAACTAGATTATATTACATTAAACGCTATTTGGAAACTATTTCATCCAGAGTTGTCCTCCCCTGTAAAACTTTAATCAAGCCATCCTGATACATTGTAAGTCTATCAAGCTTATCTAGGGCCGCTCTTATTTCAGACTTCTTCTGAACAGAGGATAAATCTGACCTCAACCCCTCATCGACAGACACCCCCTCGGCCACAGCCATTTTCCCAAGGTAACCAGAATGATCACACCAAGAACAACCATCACTTTGCATTTTGAATAATTTACCACTCAAATCAATGCCTCTTGGTAATTTTTCCCTAGGCACAATGCTTAGCTCCTGCTTTACAAAATCACTCTCATCAGTGGTCATCTCTTGAATACTCCCACAGTGAGGACAAACTCGTTTTACCAACCGCTGAGCTATGATTGTGTTTAGAACTGACGACAAATGATATGAATCCATTTTTAATTTTAACAACCGAGACAAACCATCTACCAAACCAGAAGCTTCTGATGATGTAATAATATGAGCCCCAGTCATAGCTAAGTGTAAAGCAGATTCTGCAGTAGCTTGATTATTAATTTCCTCTAGAGCAACGACATCTGGCTGATGTCTCAATAATCCTCTTATTGCTTGAGAATAGTCCAAACCACTCTCTGGCTTCATTTGCAGCTGACTGATTCCTGACAGATTTGATTCTAAAGAATTCTCCAAAGAAACTATATGTTTTTCTTGTGGATTTAATTGCTTTAAAAGAGAATACAAGGTTGTTGTACGACCAGACCCCGTCTCTCCAAAAATTATAATTTTGCCTTTTGATTCAGTCAGCCCTTTATTTATAATTCCTTTCAAATGAGATCCAAATCCGAGAGACTCTAAGTCAAACTTACTTTCTTTTTTCGAAATTTCTTTGATAACTAATTTTTCGCCCTCATTTGTTTTTAATGCAGACAATGAAAATCTCAATTCCTTTTTGTTTACAATCAAATCTAACTGACCTATACCAACAGCGTCTTCAAAAGGAACTTGAGCCAATCCTTTAAGAAAGCCAAACAAATGATCTTTTACAGTTAATGGCAAGCTCAAAACTGTTGTTAATAACCCGCCCAAACGGAAACGCACTCGTACTCCAGACGAAGATGAATCAATCATTATTTCCTCCGCGCCAACTGTTGTGGCCTGAGTCAAAATTGTATTCACTATTTTATCAATTGGAACAACCTCAAAACCAGACACTTCCTTTTCCTCCACTGTCATGTCCTTAACCGCCGGTTCTATCATCTCGTAATGAGCTAACTCCTTCTCATAATCGAGCAAAGAACAAATATAATATTTCAAATAAAATCCGCTTTCTGAAGCCCATGAATTTAACTTTCTAATTGTACTAACTTCAGGAAAAATTAAAGCCAAACTAAGACTCTCATTTTCTTTGTCAAAACAAATTGCACCACAATCCCTTGCTAATTCAAATGGAAGTAGGTCCAAAAAATCAATAGAAGATTTATCTTCTAAATTAACGTACGGGAAGTTAAAAAATTCGGCCTCTACTCGAGCCAAATTTTCACTCTCCATGAACCCACCACGCACCAGCAATTCTATCACATTTGCCTCTGGCTGATTATCTAACAACACCTGTATTTCCTCTCTGTATTTTGTTGGTAAATAATCATGATGAGCTAAATAATTTAATAGCTCTTTAACCTTGCTCATTGAGATTAGTATCAAAAGGATTAGTTTTTCCAGTTGGCGCTACTTGAAAATCTTTTGGCATTTCAATTGGCACCAAAGACTTATAATTTTCATCTTCAATCAAATTTGTTTTTACGGACTGAATAGCCTCGACATCAGACTCTGAAATCTTCAAATCTACTTGCATTTCCTCCACAACCTCTGGCTTTTCTAAATACCAAAAATTAACAAAGAAGCAGCCCGCTATTACCAAAACAATTAAAACAATTACTATGATTCCAGTGAATTTATATTTTATATTCTTTTTCTTCATATTAGTCTAAATAATAAACTTCAAAATTCAGGAAAAACATATTTACATCTGGTGAATAAACCAACGAACGAACATCAATGATTCGCATGTTCTTTTCTATATCTGACAAATAACTTTTTAGCGTAAAATAATCACTACTACTCAAAACTATTTCGTACTGTTGTTTTTTTATTTTTTCACTAGCCGACTCTCTGACCATGATCTCCGTTGAAGTATTGTTTATAGAGTTAAAAACCAACTCATACTTGCTAGCCATTTGCTCTAGCTTGACCAATACCTGAGACAAATCCTTTTCTTGTGGCAACATTTTATCAAAGTTTGCAGAAGAGGTTTCAATCTCGTCCAGATTTGAACTCAAACCAGAAAAGCTTTGGACCAAGATCTGTTTTTGCTTGTATTCAGAATTAATTTGATTGATCTTGCTATTCAAAACATTTACATTCAAATAATAGCTAGCCGCTAACCCCACGATAACTAAAACCAAAAAAAGAATTATAACTAACCCAAAAACCCTAGAATAGTTATTAATAAATCTTTCACACCGTCTAACATCTTCACCTTTGCGAAGCCCCCTCTCGGCTGGAGCAATCGGCGCCTTCTTTGGCATTGGAGTCATTGAAGGACTGCTTGCTAACGGTTTTTTTGATTGTGCCGCAATATTATCAAACATACTTATTTATATAAAACATCTGACTTTAATTTTATCTCGATCACACCTCTCACTTCCTGATCATCTGTTTCCTCATCAATATAAACATTCGCCATATCTATATCAATAGACTCAGCAAAATCAGCTCGCTCTAAAGCATCAACCTGCTTTGCCAGATCTGAATAACTAGGGGCTAAAGCAGTCAACAACACATAATTCTCTCCCCAAGTCTTAAATTCAATATATGAAATATTATCCAGCGTTGATTGCTCTAACAAACCAAATAAATTTGTCCAATAAACATGATTAGAAAAAACTTCATCAACCAAAACAATTTTTGTTTTTAGGTCAGCGATTCTTTCTTTTTCTAAATTAAACTGACCTATTTGAGCATTTGCACTATTAAGCTTAACAACTGACTCATTATATTGATTTAATAGCCCTAGCTGATAGGATCTTATACCAATCCAGCCAGCAGCAAACAAAATTATAATTATTAAAACTATAAATAACAAAGCTCTCACTTTTAACCAATATTCACTTTTGACCAACCATGTATACTCTTCGGTAACAGTGTCTTTGTGAATTTCATCTTGTTTTATTTTTTTGAACAAACCTTTTGCAGGAATGCAATACTTTGCCCAAAGATCAACTTTTGGTTTTGGTGGTGCAACCGGCGTTGGAGCAGGCGGTGGAGTTACTTTCTTCTTTATCTTGAAAATACCTTTCTTTTCTGGTTTTTTCTCTCCATTTAAACCAAATTTGACCCAATCCTCTTTTACTTCAGGAATCGGTTTTTTTACTGAGCCATTTGTCCCCTTTTCTGGCATATGCATATCAAACTTTGGGGTTTTCATGGCTTCTTTTGCTTTTCTTTTTGCTTCCTCTTCTTTGTTTCTTAATTCCTCTGGAAGCAAACTCAAATCACTTGCTGTCATATTTATGATTCAATATCACGCATAGCTAATCCAATTGAAGTAGCCAAACGAGGACCAAGTGCTTCTAATATTGGATGTAAATCTTGGGGGAAAATTACTCGAGCCCAAGGATTACCAATAAAAGTTTTTATATTTAATTGCTCTGTAAAATACTTTGGTAAATTGAATAGATTGGCTGTTCCACCAGAAAGAACAATCTTCTCTACTCTCTTTCCTTTGTTTTCTGGTTGATCTAAATAAAAATTAACTGTGTATTGAATTTCGTCCATTATGGCCTGGATCGGCTGTCTAACCACATCCGGCAAAGTATCTTCGCCAGTCAATTCTTGTGCATTCCCCTCTAAATCACGCTTAAATTGTTCTGCCTGAGATATTTCGATATTCAAAATTTGAGAAATACCTTTTGAAATTTGATAACCACCTACACTTACACTTCTTGTCATCAAGGGAATTCCGTTCTCTATAACAGCAATATCAGTATTTACAGCCCCAATATCTACAAGTAATACCAAAGACTTATCTTTGCCAACCATTGAGCGTGCCAAAGCAAAAGACTCTGTTTCTAAACTAATTAAATCCAAGCCAGCTTTTTTGAAAATTGCAATATATTTCTGAACTACCTCCTTGGCAGCCGCTGTCAACAAAACTTGAACTCCTGTTAATTTTTCTTCTCCATCGTCTTCTTTTTCTTTTTTATCATCTTCTTTTTTATCACCCTCTTTTTTTTCTTCTTTTTTCATTTTCTCTTCTATCCCCAATAACTTCCAATCTAAAACCATTTCTTCTATTGGCATTGGTAAAACTTTTTTTGCTTCCCATTCAACAGCTTCTGCAATTTTTTTTGCATTGGACAAATCTTTCTTGTTGATCTGAGGAAGAGCAATAATAGAACTATAAACAGCGGCAGCCGGCAAAGCAGTTACAACCTTCTTGGTTACAACTTTACTCTGCGCAACTACATTTTTTATTAACTCAGCAGTTTTATCTGGAGCGTCTATCAACTTTACATCTCCAGCCAAAGAGCGCTCTAAAAAACCATAAGTAACTAATTGAGCTCTACCATTATTATTAGTCAATTCAACCATTTTGATACTACTACCACCAATATCAACACCTAAAAAATTCGGAGTCTCTTTTGAAGAAAAAAGTCCCATATAAGTATTTTATAAATATTCAATGCAATTATATTATAACATTTTTTATCTAATCTAAGAAGGTTTTATCCACTTTCCCTCAAAAAAAAAACTCTCACCAAAACTATATTGGCGAGAGTTCTCAGTTTACCTTAAGCATCTAACGCCTCGTTCACAAGACTATCAGCCAGTTTATTCTGCTCACGATAGACATGCTCGTATTTCACAGACTTAAATTTGTTTTTCAAGTTCCATATCTTCATATATTGCTGCGCCAACCCTGGATCCTTCACCTTGTATTCTCCATTGAGCTGCTTTACAACAAGCTCACTATCCAGAAAACAATGCAGATCATCTCCCTTCATCTCTGCTGCCTTTTCCAAAGCAGCCACTATGGCCTGATATTCTGCCTGATTATTCGTCGTCTCTCCAATACAACGACCTTCTTTGTATAAAATATTTTCATCTTCATCTTTAATCACAAAACCAATCCCGGCTGGACCAGGATTACCTCGAGCACCTCCATCAGAAAAAATTATAAATTTCATATTATTTTATTTTTAATTTTTCTTGTCTTTCTCTAAAATCAGTCGAGGCACTTAATTCGCACGGAGCAGCGGCTTCCCCAATATCTGGCAAGTCAGCAACTACCATATCCCAAAGTTTCGTCAATGTAGGCAAATCAAGCTTTTTGGACAATTGAAATATAATTGAATTACTTTCTACTTCCAAAGAAACTTCATACTCCTCAAAAGCAACGACTAGATCATCAGAAGGAGTATATTCCTTTAATTGATCTTCTTCAAAACTAATTAACTGTGTAATTCCACCATGAAAACCCGACTCATAAGTTCGATATCCTTTTGCCCGCAGTGATAATACGGCCGATCTAACCTGAGGCTCAATCCTCTCTACATAAGACCCCATACTCATCTCAGCTTCTGTTGCTCGAGGATTCTCAACTTCACGCTTCGCCACAAGAGCCTGCATTTCATTGATTGTTTTCCTTCTTAATTTCATATAATACGAAAAAAGTTCCATCTGATTGTCTGTCAAATTAAAAAATGATTTTAAGCGGGCTAATTCTTCGGGTGTTCCTGACTCAAAAATGCGTGTTGAGACCTCTTCATTATTAAAATCCTCTTGTTCAGAAACAGGATCTTTATCCGGAGACACAGGATTGCCTTGTTTCAAATTTATAGGGTCCTCAAATTTCATATTATTTTTTTATTTTAATATCTACAATTATAAATTGTGGCTCAACTCGCCCCTTCCACTCATTCTTGCTCAATTCCACAACAAGATCAAGCTTTTGCCCCATTCTAAGAACTTCAGACAGACTTTTGGAATTAAACTTCATCATTTTAAAAACTCTTGGGGTAGTGTGCTTGACCATTAAACGTAAATGATTTTTTTCTTGCCCAAGAAAGTCAATGCCAGCCACCTCTAAATTTTTTAACAAGAAATTTGGCTTACTATTAACTTCACCAAAAGGCTCAAAGGCTTCCAATTGATTTAAGAATCCTAGCCCAACATCCTCCGCCCGAATCTCAGCATCAATTTGAAAAAACGGAGTTAAGTTTTTGTTGGCCATTTCTTTGTCAGCATGAGTACACATGCCAGATCTAAATTCATCCATAACCTTCAAATCTGTCAGGGTAAAACCACACGCCTGACTATGACCACCAAAACGAGAAAAAACCTTGCTAACTGAAACTAATCCCTTCGTCAGATCATACCCCTCAACACTTCGTCCAGAGCCAACCACGCCAGACTCCGTCTGAGTCATCACAATCACAGGCTTATAAAAAGCCTCTGACAACCGCCCTGCAATAAGTCCAATGATTCCCGCTGGCCAATCAGCATGATAAGCAAACAAAATACTTTTTCCTTTTTGCTCATCCATTTGGTTTCGCGCCTGACTAACCGCCACTTCCGTAATACTTTGACGATCTTGGTTATGCTGCTGAAGTTTCCAGGCCAGCTTTTCAGCCTCAACCTCATCTTCTTCAACTAGCAAATCAAAAGCAATCCTTGCATGATCCATTCTCCCAGCAGCGTTTATCCGAGGCGCAATTTGAAAACCAATGGTATATGTATCAATTCTCTGAGTTCTAATTAAATCTAATAAATGTTTTAAGCCTACATTTCGTGTTTTTTCTAGAACAAGCAAGCCCCACTTTACCAAAATCCTGTTTTCATCTACCAAAGGCATTACATCAGCCACGACACCAATCGCCACAACATCAAGCATCCACTTTAGAAACCCCTTAGTCCCACCCCATTCTAACAATTGAGCTTCGTATTTTTTTATTTTTTCTTCTTCTGAATAAATCGCTTGAACAAATTTATAAGATACCGCCGCGCCAGACAAACCAAGAAAAGGATATTTATCACTTTTTACCTTTGGATTCAGGATTGCACAGGCATCTGGCAACTCCTCTAATGGCTCGTGATGATCTGTAACAATCACATCAATTCCAGCTTCTTTTAATTTTTTTATTGGTTCAACATTTGTGACGCCACAATCAACTGTAATAACGAGCTGCACCTTTTGTTCAATAAACTTATCAACTGTTTTTAAATTAATACCATAACCATCCTTTTCCCGGTGAGGAATAAAGACGTCAACATCTGCCCCCAAAATTTTTAATGGCCGGAACATGGTAGTCGAACTTGTCACGCCATCACAATCATAATCTCCATGAATCATTATCTTCTCCTTGTTATCAAGTGCCTGCCAAAGACGATCAACAGCCTTGCGCATGTCTTGAAACAAAAAAGGATCGTGCAATCTTTCAAAATCAGGATTGAAAAATATATCCATGTCTTGTTGACTTTGCAATCCTCTGTTATATAATAATTGTGTTATAATTGGATGGTGCCTAGGAAAATCCTTAATAAAATCCTGGGGTGCTTCCGGCAACACCCGCCATTCTTTCTGCATTTATTTTCTCTTAGCTATTAATAATTAATTGCAGAACAAACAATTATCACTAGCCAAAATTCACTATTTTTACTATAATATTTTACACTTTCTATGAAGAAAACACAAAGAATAGTCTGGATAATTATTGTCATAATTCTTATTCTCTCTATGGTCATGTGGACCATGGGCTCACTATTACTCTACTAAACACAAAGAGCCCCGCCATTGGCGGGGCTCTTTTTTAATATAATTGAAAATTATCTCTTCATCACAGACAAGAAGGCCTCTGGCGGAATATTCACCTTCCCCTTTCCAAATTCCATCATTTTCTTTTTACCCTTCTTTTGCTTTTCTAAAAGTTTCTTTCGACGAGAATAATCACCACCATACAATTTGGCTGTAACATCTTTTCGAAGAGCAGAGATTCTCTCGGCCGCAATTACCTTTCCCCCAAGCACAGCTTGAAGTTTAATGACAAACTGATGTCGAGGAATTGTCTCTTTTAGATTCTGAACAATTTTTTTGCCCGCTCGAAATGTCATGTCTTTATAAATGATTGTAGCAAAAGCCTCAACTGACTCCTCAGCTACCAAAATATCCATTTTTACCAAATCCGCCTTCTCATATTTATCAAACTCATAGTTCATAGAAGCATATCCAGAACTAACCGTTTTTAATTTATCATAAAAATCCACAATCAACATAGCCAATGGAATTCGATAATGAAGAATTGTTCGAGTATCATCAATATACTCAGTATTCAAATATTCACCACGACTGTCCTGAACTAGAGACATAATATTCCCCATATAGTCCTTTGGAGCCACAATATCAACATTCATAATCGGCTCCTCCATGTGATCAACTCCACTCGGATCTGGGAATTCATTTGGATTGTTAATAATATATTCATTATCAGAAATGATCTGAGCTTTTTTCAAATTTGAAGGAAGACCGCCACTATCTCGAAGAGAAACTTTGTAAGCTACACTTGGTACAGTCACAACTAAATCTAAATCAAACTCACGACGAAGTCTTTCCTGAAAAATCTCCAAATGAAGCATGCCAAGGAATCCACAACGGAAACCAAAACCTAAAACAGGAGAACTTTCTGGCTCATACATCAGAGAAGCGTCATTTAATTTCAACTTTGCAATCGCCTCTCGCAAATCATTATATTCATTTCCTTCTTTACAAAATATACCTGCAAAAACCATTGGCTTAACTTCTTTGTAACCACCGAGAGATACTGCAGTTTCTTTGTCTTTTAACAAAGTAATAGTATCACCAACACGACAATCCTGAATTTCTTTTAAACCAGTTACAAAATAACCAATCTCTCCAGCTCCCATTGTCTTCTTTGGCTCCAAATCTGGTCTCAAAATTCCACAGTCAATAAGTTCTCCCTCTGCCTCCGCACCCATCATATAAACCTTGTCACCCTTCTCTGCCATACCATCATGAATACGAACATAAGCAACTACACCTTTGTACTCGTCGTAAAATGAATCAAAGATTAAAGCCCTTAAAGGCTTATCTCTATCACCAACCGGAGGTGGGACAACTTCAACAACTCTATCCAAAATTGGTTGAATACCTTCACCAGTTTTGGCAGAACACATTAAAATTTCTTCTTTTTTGCAACCAATCAAATTTACAATTTCTTGAGAAACCTTTTCTACATTTGCGGCCGGTAAATCAATTTTATTTAAAACTGGAATAATTTCTAACCCTTGTTCAATAGCCAAATACAAATTTGCCAAAGTCTGGGCCTGAACACCTTGAGCTGCATCTACCAAAAGAATCGCTCCTTCAACCGCAGCCAAAGAACGAGAAACTTCGTATGAAAAATCTACATGACCAGGAGTATCAATCAAATTCAAAATATGCTCCTTGTATTCCATCTGAGCTGGTTGAAGCTTAATAGTAATACCACGTTCTTGTTCTAATTCCATAGTATCCAAAAGCTGATCTTTCATTTTTCGCTCATCAACTGTTTGAGTTAATTCCAAAAACCGGTCAGCCACTGTGGACTTACCATGATCAATGTGAGCAATAATACAAAAATTTCTTATTTTTTCCATCATAGAAGTATCATCAGAATAGCAGATTTAGCCAAAATAATCAATAAATTTACCACAATTATTGACAAACTGAGGGGAATATGCTATACTTTAATGTCTTGTTGACAAACCTGAATCCCACTTTCATCATCGAAAAGGAGCCTTTCTAATGAAACTGACCATTTTCGGAACATCTTCTATCTTCCGCAGCACCCGATACTCCCCAAAAGAGACTCCGAAAGCCTCCCTGACGTGTCGCGGGAAAACGCAGCAGTTCTTCTCCACGGGAAACCTCGAGAAAGCCCTCGCCGCTGGCTACACCGTCCTCGTCGTCTCGACGCGTTCGCGCCTCGGCACCCACGATCAGTGGTGGGTCGATCTCGTCGGCCGTGAGAACGTCTACCTCTCCGACGACTACGGCCAGAATGAGCGTATCCGCACCGCGGCGCTCAACAAGCCGTGGCGCGAAATCTGCGGCAAGTACGGAATCGAGGACAAGTTCGACTGGACCGAGTTCTGGACGGTTCTCCGCCCGGCGATCATGACGCTCCTCGGCGCGAAGAACGGCTACGACTTCTAGCGAGAATAGCTCGCGCATCCTCCACCCCCGAACGTCAGACGTTCGGGGGTGTTGCTTTTTAAATATATTAAAGCTTGACAAAATATCACAAATATACTAAAGTTTCATGTCCTCCAAATGGGATAAGGAGATAATCCATGAAACTTGCTATTCTCAGCACTTCAGAAATTCTCAGATACGAAAATGAGCCAGATGCGCGGGCCATCATGGGAACCTGGGCAAAGCATGGAAGAACAGGAACCCTATACACAACGGGGATCCTGGAAAAATCCCTCTCCGAAGGATACACAGTGTTGATCGTCTCTTCAAGGACATTCCTCGACGAGAGCGACCAATGGTGGAAGGATCTAGTCGAGCTGGACAACATCTACCTGGCGAACGACCACCCCGGAGAGATCACCAACGATGACCTCAACCTGCCATGGAAACGTGTCTGCCGAAGATTCGGAATCGAGGATCAGTTCAACTGGACCGGCTGGCACTGGCATGAGCTTCGTAAAAGGATCATCAGACGTCTCGAAGCCAAGACAGGTTCTGACTTCTGACAAGTCCCTACCCTCGAACGTCAAACGTTCGGGGGTGTTCTTTTTTAAATAAAAAATCACCCTTCGAGAACCTCAGGATGACATTGTTTTAATTAACTTAAATCTTCTTCAATTATAGATTCCTTCTCCGCCTTGAACCTCTTGAAAAATTTTCTCTTCAAAGACCCAAGAAAAACTAGAAGCTCTTCGCTTCGAAGTAAATATGCAATTAATGTAAAGATAGCTAAGCCAGCGATACCTGCAACTAAACCTTGCAAGAAAACTCCCCAAAACTTATTCATATCTACAATCAAGCCCATCCAAGTTTTTACAAACTGAGTTACAAACCCCATGACCAGCGCAGCAAAAGTAATCTTGAACGCAGACATGAGTAATCCATTGTGCCAGATATTTTTTATCTTGAATTTCATGAATACAACAAGCAAAGCAATATTTACAATAGAACTTATTGAAAAGCCCATAGCTAAACCTAGAACACCGAAATATTGAATCAAATACCAACTAGCAAATACATTTACGACCATGCTTACAAAACTAGCCACAAACGGCAAAACTGTATTGTGACGAGCATAGAAAGCTCTTACAAGAAGAGGCATCAACGCCTGCGCAAACAAACTTAAACAAAAGATTCCCAAAGCATCAGCCGTCAAAACCGTATCTTCCCAGCTAAACTTCCCTGCCCCAAGAATGACTCGAACAATCTGAATTCTTAATATAATAAACAAAGCTGTAAACGGAATAATGAAAAACAGAATCTGCTTGAACGTACTTAAAAATGATTTCTTAAACTCCTTCTCATCCTTGCTAGCAAACTTCTTTGATAAAGTTGGAAAAACCGCCAAGGCAAAAGAAACGCCAAAGAAACCAACGGGGAAACTTTGCAAATTATTAGCTAGATTAAATATCGCTAAACTACCAGCCGTGATAGTCGAAGCCAACACAGTAATCACAATAAAATTAATTTGACCACTAGCCAAACCTAGGATTCTAGGGCCAATCAACTTTATCACTTTCAAAAAGTGAGCATCTTTGAATTTCAAAGAGAACTTAAACTTCAATCCAAGCTTCAAGACAATCGGTAACTGAATCAACAAGTGCAAAACAGCTCCAAGGATAACGCCCCAAGCCAAGCCGTGCAATCCCCACCAATCTACAAAAAATATCGCTCCAATAATAATCCCGATATTATACATTACCGGTGCCAGAGAAAAACAAAGGAATCGTTTGAATGATTGAAGAACACCACCCAAAATACTACTTATTCCAAGCAATAACGGACTAAGGAACATTATCTGAGTTAACTGAACTGTAAGCTGAAGCTTTTCCCCTTCAAAACCAGGCGTGATCAATGGCACAAGCCAAGGAGCAGCAATTGCCAATCCAGCACCCAAAACGATTAGAACAACGCCAACAATATTCAAGATATTACTTACAAAATCCCAAGCAATTTTATTGGCCGTATACTTGAATGATTCCTCATTTTTTAAAAGTAAAATAAAAACTGGAATAAAACCAGCTGATAATGCCCCAAGGGCAATTAAGTTGATAAGTAAATCTGGGATTCTAAAGGCTGCAAAATAAATATCAAGCTCTGTGCCAGCCCCAAACTGAGATGCCAAAACTCGATCTCGGACAATCCCAAGAACTCGACTAAGCAAACCAGCGCCTGCAATTACTACGGCCGCTGATGTGACTGAACTAAATTTTAGTGACAATATTTTTTTAAGCATTTTATAATAAACCTTCTTTAATCAACTCGATTGTTGATTTACCTTCTTGAATTTTCATCACAAGCTGATTCTTATCTTCATAATAATCTTTTATTCTATCAACTTGCTTTGGCGAAGTGTTTTCTGGAATTTCTTGAAGCTCAAAATATTTCAAATCTCTTGCTTCTTCATTTAAGGTTAATTCACCTCCAACAACTTTACATTCAAAATTGAATACAACTTCATCTTTTTTGGCCTTACTATATACACCAAGTAATTTTGAAACTTTCACATCCAAACCTGTTTCTTCTTTTACTTCACGAATCACTCCATCCCAGGGACTCTCCCCTGAGTCCAATCCTCCTCCAGGCAGGTTCCAAAGATCGTAATCATTCCTATGAACCAATAACATTCTATTTTCTTTATCAACGATGATACCAAACACGCCGATTGTAAATTTATTTTTCATAGGCAAACATCAGACTAAATAGACTTCGCAATCATTAATTCTTCGTTAGTTGGTACCACCATGGCTTTCGTCTTGAAAGGAAGGCCCTTAATAACCAAATCTCTAATATCCTTGTTCCTTTCACCAATGCCAGCTGTAAAGACAATTGCATCGACTTTACCAAGCACAGCAGTATAAGCTCCAACATACTTTCTAACACGATAAACAAACATTTGCAAGGCAAGTTTGGCTAAATATTTCTGTGTTTTATCTAATTTTACAGGTGACTTATAACCCGGTATTTTGTAACCACTAGCTATCATAATGTCTCTCATGTCCTTTAATCCACTCACACCTTTCAAACCAGACTCTGAATTGAACAATTTTTGTATTCGGGCTGTGCTCCATCCTTGATCAGCTAGATATAAAGCAATCGATGGATCAATATCTCCTGTGCGAGTAGACATCATCAAACCTTCAAGTGGCGTAAATCCCATTGATGTATCAATTGACTTCCCTTCTCTAATAGCCGTCATACTACAACCGCTGCCGAGATGACAAACTATTAAATTAGCCTTCTTTTTCTTTAATTTCTTTGTAGCTTCACCTGAAACATATTCATGTGAAATCCCATGAAAACCATATCTTCTAATAGACTGTTTTTTGTAAATATCGTATGGCAATGGATATAAAAAGGCATAGTCCGGCAAAGTAGAATGAAAAGCTGTATCAAAAACAGCATAGTTCTTGGCGACAGGTAGTTCTTTTAAGCAAGCTTCAATACCCGCAATGTTATTTGGGTTATGAAGAGGTGCCAATTTGTTGTATTTCTTTAAATCAATTAAAACCCTCTTTGTAATTAAAGTGGGCTTTATATATTTTTCGCCACCATGAACAACTCGATGGCCTATTTTGTTTATCAAAGAAAAATCAATCTTGTTATCATCTAAAACCTTCAAAACTAAACTCAGTGCTTCTTTGTGATCTTTGATCTTTGTCTCTAAACGATCTTTACTCTTTTTTACCTTATAGTCTAGAAAAGAACCAGGTAGCCCGATCTTTTCTACTAATCCATCAGCCGCCTCTTTTAACGCTTCATCAAATAATTTAAATTTAAGACTGGAACTACCAGCATTAATAACTAGAGTTAATGTGTTTTTCATATTTATTTTGTAATAAGAAATGCTGTTTGATCACCACTGTACCCAGCAGCGTTAGCCTCATCTGTATCAAGATGAACAGCTGTTTCAAAATCCTCATGCACTCTAACCTCCACCTCATCAAAAGTTAAGGACCGAGGTCCTTCAATTTCAACGCTTACATTTTCTCCATCCGAGACTCCATATTCAAGAACCTGATCCGGATTCATATGAACATGACGCTTGGCAACAATTAACCCATCATTTAACTCTAACTCCCCCTTTGGTCCAACTAATTTAATTTCTCCAGAGCCGATAATCTTTCCAGACAATCTAAGTGGAGTTGAAACTCCAAGAGTATAACTATCTGTCTTTGAAATTTCAATTTGAGAATTGCTTCGACAAGGGCCAAGAACGCGAACATCATCAATCTCTCCCTTTGAGCCAACCAATTTAATTGTATCATTGCTTGCAAACTGTCCAATCTGAGACAAATCCTTAAAAACAGAAAGCTCATACCCTTCTCCAAACAGTACCTCTAAATCCTGCGTGGTTAAATGGGCATGACGTGCAGACACTTCAACTTTTATTTCTTTTTTCATATGTTAAATTATACGATTAAATAAAATTATTAGCTTCCAATAAATCAGAGCCTATCTCTATCTATATTTTAGCATTTTTTGAGCAAAACTTAAAGAAACGCATAAAGTTGACAAAACACAAATAACATTGTATTCTTATCTGTTAACCAGAACCTTGAGAATCGGAGGGCACCATGAGCCATCAAACTCTTCCCGGAAGAGAAATCTTCTTTTCCACAATCCGAACGAAGATCACCGAAGAACGATTCATCACGGCCATTGAATTTGCGTATAAAATCGCAAAAGCTGCTCACAAAGACCAGCTTCGCGACGACGGAGAGCGGTACTTTGATCACGTCAAAGCCGTCACCTGGATCATCTTGACCGAGTTAGACATCTCGGATCAGTTCTACTTGACACAACTCCTCTGCGTCGCCCTCCTTCATGACCTCATGGAAGACACCTTCCTGGCCGAGCGAAAGCACCTTCACTTCGTTTTCGATCAGATTAGCCCACAGATCACAAACAGTGCCTGGGAGCTAACGAACCCGAAGGAAGCGACAAAGGCCGAAAAATGGAGCAAGTTGCTCTCGAGCGACAGCATCATTACGCTCCTTGTCAAAGCTGCTGACAGACTGCACAATAGTCGAACCATCGGTGCTTGCAGAATCGAGAAGCAGGACAGGAAGAAGGCCGAAACCAGGGACATCATCATTCCCTGGCTACGCAAAACGGTCACTCAACCGGCCGACTTCCTGACACGGCAACTGCATCAACTGATCGACATGATCGAGCCCCTCGTCTAGAGCCCGATCAAAAGAAAGGACGGTCTTCCCCAAGGGAAGACCGTCCTATTTTTTTTCTTAAAGTTTAATTTTCAACAAACCATTTTGTGCTCCAGCCTTGGTTAAAACCATGGCACTATTCTTTATACCGAGCTGCAAAGCTTTTTCAAAGTTTAACCATTTCACTAGACCAGCCATCATACCAGAAGAAAAAGAATCTCCTGCACCAACTGTATCCACAATTCGCTTCTTGTCATTCTTGGCCGGGATAGAATAATATTTGCCATGCTCATCAAGCGCAATAACTCCTTTTGCTCCAAGAGTAATCACAACTTTTTGAGGTCCGTACTCTTGGATCTTTTTGAGAAGGAACTTACCTCTCGCTAAATCTTTTTTCAAAACTTTCTTTTCACTCTTGTATACAAACTCAGTTGCTTCATCTTTGTTCAAAATAAGAACTTCTATATCACCCAAAAAGTTTCTCATGACTCGATGGTTTTTTAATTGCAGAGAACCTGGATTCCACGCAATCTTTACATTCCGTTTTGTCTGACGTGTAATCTTTTCAAACTCATAAGCCCAATCCTTACTAGACAAAGCTGAGACATAAAACCACTTGGTTCGAAAACCTCGGAGGCTTGGTAGCTTCAAAAAACTACTAGCGCCTTTGTAAGTAAAAATCGTGTGTTCTCTATCTGTCGCTGCAGTCATAATCAGAGAAAAACCTGTTCTTCTCTCCTTGTCTACATTCATAAGAGAAGTATCAATCTTTTGCTTGTTTAAATAATAATGAATCTCCTTGCCAACCTGATCATTTCCAACATTAATTAAAGGTGAAACATCAATCCCAAAATTCTTTAAGCCAACTCCAACATTTAGAGCGCCTCCACCATAGTTTACAAACACTTCATCAATCGGAATTTTAGCACCATAACCAACAGCTAACATCTTTGGATGCAAAACATTTTTTTTGTTTGAAATAATATCAATTTGATCACTGTAGAACATTATATCCTTTAACGCACTACCAATTGTAACCACATCAAATATTTTCATATTTGTTTATTTTTATTTTTGTTTTTTTGATTTAGTGACCAGGAACGAGGAACCAGTAATTTTAAAGAGACGCTAGGATTAACTTCGTCAATCTTATCTCCCCAGCTAAAGCCAGGGTCAAAAGGGTTTAATTTTTTTACGATTCTCCTTATCCCATTACCCATTCTTCATTCCCCCATTCTTACTATATTTTACCACAATCCAACCTTATTGACAAAGAAAACAACTCTTGATAAACTATTCTGTTGCGAGATAGTTAACCACCTCGGAGGCTCAAGTGAGCCAGATTCGAAAGTACACCCTTCCTTTAGAGGAAGCTCTGAAACTGTTCTGTCCTAACGCCCTAGTCCACGTTATTGCAAGTGGACCACACATCAACAACGAACACCCCAATCACCCACATCCACATGTCAAAGCCTTTAGTTCTCCAGACGTCGAAGACTCTGACATCGACGATCTCATCATTCGTGGGGCCATGATCGCTCAAGGAAAAGCTGTACATGATGATGGCAAAAACGAGATTTGGGCCATCTGGACATGGGAAGGAAAATTCTACGCCCAGGCACTCACCTTCTCTCCCGTCGATCTCGACGACGAAACTGTTCTAGATTCGGCCATCATCGAAGGACTGATCCCAGCGAGCACACCACTAGAAGTGAAAGGTTATGGAATCTTCCCCATGACACAACACATGAGTGATCGCCTCGCACTGCACGTAACAAAAACGGCAAAGACAGTTCTATCAATCAAAAGCACTGTTGACTTTGACATAGTCCCAGGAAAACAGCATCGAACATTTAAAATGTTCGAATGGGCATGCTTCCGATTCATCTCTTTCTCGAGTCAAAGAACAATAGACTAACCATCCCAAGAAGCAAAAACGAGACCGGCAGCAACTGCCCGTCTCGCTTTTTTATATCTTTTTTTACCAACTGCCTGAACTACCACCTCCACCAGAACCACCACCACCAAATCCTCCACCGCCTCCACCAAAGCCACCACCACCTCCAAAAATGCCACCAGTGCCACCCTTTCCACCTTTACGAGGCTTGAACCATCCATGGTTAGAGGCACCCCAATCAAGGAATAATCCGATAAGACCAAAGAATACAATTCCTCCAATTAAACCACCCATACTACCAACCAACAACCATAACATTGGCCCACCAAAGGCAGCTCCAAAAACAGCTCCTGGCCAAATCGCCTTGCTCTTTCCAAAACGTTGAAAAACAAATTGAATAATAACAAACCCAACGAACAACAGGAAGCTACCGATTCCTTCTAAAAAAGAATTGCCTGACTCTTCGGGTACAATAGACATTTCTTCACCTTTGGTAGCTTTCTTGATCTCTTCTACAGAAGCAATAATACCACCCTCATAATCTCCAGCCTGAAAAGCAGGCTTTGCGATTTGTTCTAGAATGGCATTTGATTGTAAGTCAGTCAAAGCTCCTTCGAGACCATAACCAACCTCAATCCTCATTTTTCTATCATCTACAACAATCAAGAAAAGAACTCCGTTGTCAGCTTTCTTCTTTCCAATTCCCCATTCTTCAAAAAGCTTAACCGCGTATTCCTCTATGTAATCATCACCCAATGTATTGATAGTTACCACAGCAATTTCATGCCCCACTTCCTGTTCGAAAGCATTCAAACTATCCTCCAATGATTGTTCTTGCTCAATAATATTAGCGTAATCATTAACAAAACCATCTGGCTGACCAGGCGAAACATACGCCATGGCCACAGGTGCCAAAAAGAAAAATAAAGCAATGATTATTGATACACGTTTTAACATAATTATTCTGTGATTAAATCAACAGTTGGAGCAACATCTGAACCTTCTGCAGCTTCAAAGAAATCACGAACTTCAAAACCAAACATGCCAGCCATCATATTTGCTGGGAAACGTTTAATCTTCACATTATAAGTTTTTACTAAATCATTAAAACGCTTTCTCTCCACAGAAATTCTATTTTCTGTACCTTCTAGCTGAGTCATTAAGTTTTGAACAGCATCGATTGATTTCAAATTAGGATAATTCTCCATAACAAGTAACAATCGTCCTAAACCTTGTTCTACTTGTGTTGCAGCCCCAACCTTCTCGTTTACAGTTGTTGCGCCAGCGTAACGAGTACGCGCCTCGGCAATCATGCCAAAAATTTCTGTTTCCTGTTCCATTGATCCCTTAACTGCATTAACCAAATTTGGGATTAAATCAAAACGTCTTTGATATTGTGTTTCTACTTGTGCCCAGCCGTTATCAACCTCTTCACTTAACTTGATAGTTGAGTTGTAAAAGCCGATTACGCCAAAAACGACGATAGCGACAAGTACCAACACAATAATTAGACCTAAATTTTTCTTCATAGCGTTGTTTTTTATTTGTCTTAGTTAATAGTTTTTTCAATTAATACAATGAATTGACCAATATAATAAGTACTTACTACAACAACAGCTGAAATAAGTAAATGTTCAAAAATAACTTTAAACGGATTCTCTTTTTTACTTCTTGCAATCTTATAGCTAAGAAAACTTAATGCCACAATGGCCCAAATCAAACTAACAATAATTGCAGTTTTTAAATCCAGAAGGAAGACAGGCACAATAAAAGTTAATGCAAAAATAAACTTAGAGGCAAAGGTTGCAATAGTAGCTTGCCAAACATCGTTATGCTTACTCCCCTTTTTTGATTCTTCAGATACATGAATCCCTAAAGCATCAGACAAAGAATCAGCCACCGCAATAGTCAGGATACCACCAAGCACAGCTAACTTTGACTGAGTACTAGAATACAAACCAATCATTAATCCCAACGTTGTAATAATTCCTGAAGTTAACCCAAAACTTAAACCTGTTTTAATTGAATGTTTCATAACTTAACTTGTCTCTATTATTTGTTTTATCATTTCATTCACAAAGGTCATTGGACCATCGTTAATAATGACAACATCAAACTTCTCTTTGAAAATATCTAAGTTTTCTTCAACGTTTCTGTTAAGAAACCCAATTTTTAACTCAACTTGATGGTCTAAACCTTCCAACACACGCAAGTCCTCGACTAAATCCCCCATGACAATCACATGATCTTTTTCTTTGATTTTCTCAAAATGAGAAAACTGCTTTATATAATCACCTGTCTTGGCAGAAGAATCAATTAACTTTGGAATCCAACCATTGATCTCTCCCTGATCATCAAAAAGAAAATAGTTGGACAAAACCTCCATAGAAGCCTCTTCTTTCAAAGCGCCATCAATAATTTCCTTGATACCACCAGAATAAATTAACAGAGGGATATCTATACTTGTTACATCTGTCACAAAATCCAAAGCCCCAAGTCGCATCTCAATTTTTTGATTCTCATTGATCTCATCAATAAGGCTTCTATTCAATTTACTTTCCACTATCAAATTCCACGCCTTAACTGTCCATTCTCGCATCTTGACTGCCTTTTCTTCCTTCGCAAGACCAATAGAGTGTTCAATGGGTTGATAATAATCTTTTAACTCTTTACTCTTTCGCTCAAACGATTCTCCAAGCAAACCACTATTTTGAATTTTCCCAAAAGTAGTATTACTTTTTTCATTTGAGGACAAACTCTTTGAGAGAGTTGCGTCAAAATCACTTATGACGTGTAAATTGTCTTTGCCACCAAGTATTAGTCTCTTTAGCTTTTCGTTAAACTCTTTTTCGTTAGGAATAATTACATCCGTCATAGTTAAACCAACTTTTTAGCTAAATAATCTTCCAGCTCCTCGATCTTAACTCTTTCCTGCTCCATGGTATCTCTATCTCGAACAGTTACAGAATTATCATCCTCAACAGTTTCAAAATCAACTGTCACACAAAATGGAGTTCCGATTTCATCTTGACGACGGTATCTCTTTCCAACATTACCATTGTCATCAAACTCACACATCCACTTTGTCTTTAGGTCATTAAATATTTCTTTTGCCTTTTCTACCAACTGAGGCTTGTTTTTCATTAATGGAAAAACCGCAACTTTGATTGGAGCCATTGATGGTTTTAATTTCAAAACCACTCGCTCTTCCTCGCCATTTTTCTCTTCTGTAAAAGCATCACTCAAAAGAGCCAAGAAAGTACGAGTTACCCCCACAGAAGTTTCTACAATATGTGGAGTATATTTCTCTTGTGTAACAGGATCAAAATAATTCAAATCTTGACCACTATGCTTTGAATGCTGAGTTAAATCATAATCACCACGCGCGTGAACTCCCTCTAATTCCTTAAAGCCAAATGGAAAATTATATTCAATGTCATAAGCTTCTTTGGCATAGAAAACTAAGTTTTCGTGTTTATGCCACTTAAGATTTTCCTCTTTAATACCTAAATCCAAAAAGAAATTCCAACGAGCTTCTTTCCATTTTTCATAATACTCCATGTCTTCGCCCGGTTTTACAAAATATTGTAATTCCATTTGCTCAAACTCACGAGTTCGAAAAACAAATTGTCTCGCTGTAATTTCATTTCTAAAAGCCTTACCAATTTGAGCAATTCCAAAAGGAATTTTAACTCTGGCACTATCCATTACATTTTTGTAATTCACATAAATACCTTGGCAAGTTTCACCTCGTAGATAAACAGGTTCCTTTGTCCAATCACCTGTAAAATTTCCTAAGTTTGACTGTACAAGTAAATTAAACTTCACCACATCAGTCCACTTTGAGTCCCCACACTTTGAACACTTAATTTTTTCCTTATGCTCAGAGAATAGTTTATTAATCTCTTCTTCTGTCATTTTTTCATCTGCAAAAACATCAATATCTTCTAAGAGATGATCAACTCGCGAACGAGAATGACAACTTTTACATTCTGACAAAGGATCGGCAAAACCAGATACATGACCACTCGCCTCCCAAATCTTTGGACTCATAAAAATGGCAGAATCTAAACCAACAATTTCCTGGTTCTCTTGAACCATTTTTTTCCACCAAGCCTCCTTAATATTTTTTGCCAACTCAACGCCATAGGGCCCAAGATCATAAATAGCAGAAAATCCACCATAAATTTCTGATGATGGATATACAAAACCTCGACGCTTGCACAAACTTACAATTTTCTCCATTTTGTCATCTTTTGCCATATTAAACAGTCATTATTTCTTTTTCTTTTGCTTCCGCAATAGTTTGAAGTTCTTTGTTCAACTCACCAATTTTTGCATCCAACTCTTCGACGAACGCATAGCGATCATCTTCTGGAATTTCTTTATTCTTTTCTGCTGCAATAACTTCTTCTTTTGCTTTTTCTCTAATAGATCGAACGGCCACTTTGCCTGCTTCTAATTTTTCATTCAAAGCTTTTACCAAGTCTTTTCTATTCTCCTCTGTCATTTGCGGCACAGTTACGCGAACAAGAGTTGATTCCCCTGTCACCCCCACGCCTAAATCAGCATAAGTCAAAGCTTTTTCAATTTCTTTTAGCAAGGTCTTGTCCCAAGGTTCAATTGTCATTGTTCGTGCTTCTGGAACAGCGATACTTCCCAATTGCTTGATTGGCGTTTTTACACCATAAGCATCAACCAAAATGTCTTCAACCATTCCAGGATTTGCTCGACCAGCTCGAATGTTCATTAATTCACTTTTGAAATGTTCAATAGCTTTGGCAAAATCTCCTTCATGACTTTCAATATATGGATTCATATATGTTTAGCAAGTTAGCGAGAAAGCGAGATAAGCAATAAGTAAATTTATTATTCTACTTATCACTAACTTGCTTGTTACTTTCTTGCTTGTTTATTTTTTAATTTCCTAAAGGAACAAATGCCCCCATGTAAACCTTCGTTCCATCTGTAGGATGAACGACCAGCTGTCTAGCAACTTTTGTAGTTGGCATTTTCTTTACAATCCAATTTGTACCACCATCTAGACTCTTGTACAAAGCTTTGTCAGTTGCATAATAAAGGTTATTTGCATTACTTGGGTCAATCGCAACAGTGTAAATTATTTCTTCTCCCGCACGAGACAAGATATCTACCTCTGACCAAGTAGTTCCAGCATCAAGACTTCTTAATAGACCAAACTTACTTGCATAAATAACCAAATTCTCACTGCCAGCAGAGATTGCGTAATTATAGTAGCTATCAGCGCCCTTAAAGTCTTTCATACCCTTGTTTAAATATGTCCAAGACTCTCCTTTGTCATCTGTCCTATACAAACCTGTATCCATAACACCTACAATCAAACGACGACTATCGAATGGATCAATGGTAAGTTTTCTAACTCGTTTTGGGAATTTCTTGATTGGTCTCCAGCTCACACCAGCATCTTCACTTTTGTGCAAAGACCCATCAGACAAGCCAACCCAAACAACATTTGAATCAAACCAGTCGACGGCTACTACAGAAGTATATTTTGCTGAGCTGTCTGTGAAAAATGTTTCTTTCCAAGTTCGAGCACAATCCTTACTAACATAAACTTTTGTTCCCATTAATGCATAAAGACGACATTTGTTTTTTGCGTCGATTGCAATATCACGGATATAAGATTCTGCCCCCAAGCCCTTGGCTAAAGTCCAGCCAACACCACCATTGTATGAATAATATAAACCATTTTCTCTAGTTCCAAGGTACATAGCCTTGCTATCACTTGGATCAAATTTTATAAAATAGGAATTAACCCCACCAATTGAACCAGGAGTTTCCCCAGGTGTCATCAAAAGAGAACTATGCTTCCATGTTTCCATCCGATCAGCTGAAGCAAAAACCCCCCCCAAATTTCCTGTCGTAACTGCATCTTTTTTTATTTTGATACAACCTGTAGCGCCAAAAAGTAAAAACACTATCAATGAAACAAACAAACTCTTTTTCCACATAAAGCTAAATGTTAATAATTAAATTCTCTAAGGCAAGCTTAGGATTTATATTTTGTTTTAAATATTTTTTTGTTAATTCAATATTTTTAGCCATTTGGATTAATTTTGATTCAGAGTTTTTCTGAGCAATCTCTCCCAACTCGTTTTCCAAATAAATATGGCTCAATAAATTAGAACTATGGCTCTCCACTAGGAGCAAGTCTCTCACAAGCCCCGATAATTCATTTAGATCCTTTGTCAAACTATCAACTGATGGCTTTGTTTTGAAAACCGTATCTATAAATTTGAATTTATCAACATTGTCTTTCTTGAACAAGTTCAGCCAATTGGAGTTCTTTTCTTTGTAAGCAGCTAAGGCTTCCATTGACTCCATGAACCTCAAGGCAACAGTTGGTCTCCCCTGAGATAAATTCGCCAATTCATTCGCCAACGGACGACTAGTCCCCCCGTTTAACAAATATTGATAAACAGACTCTTTGATAATAGGCAAAAATTTAAAGGCCTGACATCTAGACAAAATTGTATCTAACATTAACTCTTTGCTTGTCCCTATCAAAATTAAAATTGTTTTACTAGTTGGCTCTTCCAAAGTCTTGAGCAAGCTATTACTTGCTCCTTTGGTCAAAGTTTCTGCTTCTTTAATAATCACAATCTTATACGAATTCATGAAAGCTCTCTTGCCTATCTTTTCCTGCAAACTTCTAATCTGACTAACAGTAATATTTTTCTTCTTGTCACCAGTCTTTTCATTTATTTCTCTTTCTAACAAATAGAAATCTGCATACAGTCCTTTCTCAAACTGCAAACAACTTTCACACTCATTACAAGGCAATGCAGTGATCTTTTTTGATTCACCCAAAGCGGCCGACAAACTCGTATATTCTTTGTAATGTGTACACAATATGGACTTGGCAAAAACCTTAGCAGTCGTTGTCTTTCCAACTCTTTCTGAACCATAAAAAACATAAGCATGAGCCAAGCTTTTATTCAAAATGCTAAGTTGCAAAAACTTCTTTATACTATCATGACCAATAATCGGCCAATCGAAGTTCAACCCTTCACTCATATCTATATTTTAGCAAAAATTAACTAATAATTAAACAGATGTGATCACTTCCAAAGTTTCTCTGGCACACTTTTGCCAAGAAAATCTAGCTGCATGATTTAGACCTTTTTCAGTTAGAGACTCACTAACAACCGGATTCAACAAAACTTGTTCTATTCTACTGACCATCTCCTCTATATTTTCTGGATCAAACATCAGGGCCGCTGCACCAGAAGCTTCTGGCAAACTGGTTGTCTTGGAACAAACAACTGGACAACCACAAGCCATGGCTTCAACAACCGGAATTCCAAATCCTTCGAACAAAGATGGGAATATAAATAGACTGGCTCTATTTAACAACTTCGGTAAATCGCTATCACTAACCCAACCGGGCATAATAACCTGATCCTGCAAATTATACTGTTCGATCACTTCTACCACTCGATCGAATCCAAATCCTTGCTTGCCAACCAAAACTAATTTGTGTTCATCCTTTGAATATTTATTCTTGAACTTTGCAAAAGCCTGAACCAATCTACGTGTATTCTTCTTTTCTTCAAGACGACCAATAAATAAAATATATTTACCAAAAATTTTGAATTGTTCTAACTCCTTGTCAGCCACGTCCATCTCTTTGTACTTCTCATTATCAAAACCATTCAAAACAACTTCAACTTTATGCTTTGGGATATTATAAAAATCTACAATGTCTTTTTTTGAATAATTAGAAACAGTTAAAATTCGATCTGCTTTTCTTTTTATAACCTGGATTGAGAAACGATGATAAAGTTTGTCAGCCCATGGATACAAATGTTCAAAATGTTCAAAGCCAATATCGTGAACTGTTACAACTGTTCTCTTTGGTGTTAAAAGTGGAATCGTATGAGCTGGCACGAATAAAACATCTGGCTTTTTTTTGCCAAATTTCATTTCCAGAGACAAACGACCAAGCGTCCAAAAGCGTGGCAACCACCATTTCAAAACAACCTCTTCGAAATTATCAGGACATTTACCAAGCTCACCTTCTAATGGTTTGTCTGTATACAAAAAATAGTGGTTATCCTTATCAATCTTTTTCAACTCTTCAATAATATGATAAGAGTACCACTCTACGCCTGTTTTGTGCGGTTTGTTGGCCCGCGAAGCATCTATACCAATCTTCATACTCGCTTATTTAGTTGCGAGAATAGATCTCTTATATAAATCTAAATTGTCTAATGCAATACCAGTTCCCTTGGCTACACAAAGAAGTGAATCATCGGCAATATAAACTGGCACACCAATTGCCTGAGAAACTAACTGATCAATATTACGAAGCAAACTACTACCACCAGACATGATAATTCCTTTATCAATCACATCAGCAGATAATTCTGGAGGCGTATTATACAAAACTTCTTTTACAGCCTCTACAATCCCTTGCAAATCTGGTTGCAAAGCTTCTGTTATATCATTTGCAGAAATAGTAATGGTTTTTGGCAAACCACTCACCATATCACGACCACGAACATCTAGAACAGCGGGCCCCTCTGAATACATAGCTGAACCAATCTCAATCTTAATATCCTCGGAAGTTCTCTCACCAATTGCAAGATTATATTTCCGTCGAATATATTCTGAAATTGAAGTATCAAATTTATTACCACCAATTCTAACTGATGAAGAAGCTACAATCCCACCCAATGAAATAACAGCAATTTCAGAAGTACCACCACCAATATCAATAATCATATGACCAGAGGCACTTCCAATTGGGATGTTCGCTCCAATCGCCGCGGCAATTGGCTCTTTGATAATAAAGGCCGCCTTGGCTCCAGCCGCAATAGTCGCATCAATTACAGCTCGTCGCTCTGTAGAAGTAATTCCAGCTGGTACAGCCACCATAACTTCTGGGCGAAAAAGTTTAACACCACCAAGCGCTTTGTTAATAAAATAACGAAGCATAGCTTCGGTAGTTTTATAATCAGCAATCACTCCGTCCTTTAGAGGACGTCTTGCCACAATAGAGTCTGGTGTTCGACCAATCATTTCTTTGGCCTCATCACCAACTGCTAAAATTTTCTTGTCATTCATGGAAATAGCAACTACAGAAGGTTCGTTTATCACAATACCTTTCTTTGGCAAATGAACCAAAGTATATGTAGTACCTAAATCAATCCCGATTTTACGAATAAACATAATTTCTACAGTTGTTCCTCCTGATCTTTTTTATATTCTAGCAACCTATCTGCCTTAATTTTTGATTCTTGTTCCAAGAAAAATTTATTTACACCTGGAATCATAGACAACCAACCCTTTATCAAATCCACAACCTTACCAACTTTTACTTTGGCTGATTGCATTAAAATCACAATCTGAGAAGCAGCCTCTTCTCCTTTTTGTTTAAATTCTTCTCTTCGATTTTCTGGCAATTCAGTATACAACTCAGCTAAGCCGTCTGACAAAATACTCTCTACTTTTTTTTGCTCTTCTGTTTTTACAGGAGCTGGAATATCAGAGGCCTTATCATCATCTGGCAAAATTGCTGCAGCCACAGACGCGGCCGCCTTACCTTCAACCGGTGCTACCATTCGGCCTTCATTTTCTGTAGAAGACTCTTGCTCAACCTTTTTCTCTACCACAGCCTCTGCAGCCGCTTGTTCAGGCGCATTGTTTGATTGTGGCGCTACTTCTTGATTTGGGCTCATATTTGTTTTTGTTATTCTATCTTACGTTTATATTGCTAATAAATCAAGGTAAATTATGTGCTTAAATTATACTATAAATTTGATCAAATTTCAAATAAATTTACCTATTTTATTTACTCTAAATTTAGTGTAAACTTGACAAAAAGTAAAATCTATGCTATACTACAATGTTAACAATAAAAAGGAGGTGCAAAATGCACCCGATGATCCAACAGTCCGTCGTCCAGATGCTACTGGCACTCCTGGCTCTGATGTTCTTGGCCCACGTGTTGCTCAGCATCCTTGGGTTCAAGCAGGCAATTCCGAAGCTCCTCAAAGGGCTCGCCACCGGTATCGGTCGAGGAATCGTCTGGTCCATCGAATGGATCGTCGGTCTCATCCGAGATGCCATCTTCGGCGCTGGTCGAGGACTCTGGCGTGGCCGACCGCGCCGAGGAGGACGCGGTCGTCGTCGGCCTCCACCCTGACCACCCCCCCCCCCCCCCCCCCCCCCCCCCCCCCCCCCCCCGGGAACCACTCTTGGTTCCTGGGGGCTTTCTTTTAAAATAAAAAGTCCCTTTCTAAAAAAAGGGACTTTAATCTATAATTTTATTCTAAAAATTTGCAACAACTGCTTCGAATTCTTCAAGTTTTTTTCTAAAGATTACCTGAGCCTCTCCATTACTGTTATCAATCATAGATTGAAGTGCTTTTCTAGATGCTTCAACTTGGGCATCTAAAGACTGTTTTTGATAAGCTTCATCAAACCTCTTGTCTGGACTAGCTGCAATTGATTGAATATTCCCCACTGGATCTAATTTTTCTGCTACTTCTAATTTCACTTCATCATTTTCAGAATAAGTTATATTGTCTAAAAAATAAAAAACAGGGACTTCGCTTGGCGAAATCCCCGTTTGGTTGGTCAGTCCCCTGCTTCAGCGGACTTGTCCTCCGCCGGGCCGTAGAAAGATTCATGACCTCTGGAGGGATTTTCCCGAAGATAGCCCATGACCTGCATGAACATCGTCCACAGCTCAGCGAGAACGACTTCGAGAGTCAGCTCATTCTCCGGAACTTTGTATCCCTGAGTTCTGTGACTCACACTGTCACCGACGACAACCTGAAGGAAGCCGCCGTTGTACTCGAGTCGGAACGTTGTGTGGCTACGGAACCACCAGGCCGAACGAGACATGCCGTACGTGACGGCATTGATGAACCGCCACGCGCCAGTCTCCTGCAGGTGTTTCATGAACTTGTCCGGGAGATGCCCGCGCATCTCCAGAACATCGTCATCCGTCAGCTCAAAGATCGCTCCCGGTGTCTGCGAGATCCGCAGATCTTTGTCCCTAATCCGTTTACTCATAACTGTCGCTCCTTCGCAGTGGTTATCAAGACCGCTACAAGGTTTTACTGTAGTGGATTATGTCCGAGCTGTCAATTTGTTTAAATAAAAAGAGAGACTTCCGCTTGGCGGAGGTCTCTCTTTGAATCAGGCGGCGGGCTCCGGCGGAATGACTTCCGCAAGAGCATAGAAACCGGGCGATCCCAGACCGGGATTCTTCTCGAGGTACTTACGAACCTGACGAGCCAATTTGCCTAACTCAATCAGAATGACCTCAAAGGTCAGGGCTTCTTCACGAATGCTGATTGCCTCAAAAAGATCTCTAACCCGAACCTCGAGAACAGTCCCAGAATACACGAGACTAAAGGCCGTGTGGGAATTGAACCACCAAGGCGATCCATACATTCCATAAGTGAGGGCATTGATTGTCAGCCAATCACCTGTCCTCAGAAACTCCTGAAGCAAGGCCTCGGGTAGCTGTCCTCGCATTTCAAGAATCCCTCCCTCTGCCAGCGCAAAAATCGCACCTGGCGTCTGAGCAATTCTTGAGTCCTTGTCCATGTCCAGCCTCATAGCCAGATCCCCTCTATGGTTTACGAATCGGATCAAGATAGAAGTTTACTGATTAGCAGCAACTTTGTCAAGATGATTTAAAATAAAAAAACTCCTGCAAGCGCGTGGCGCGAGCAGGAATCGTTGGATGGTCTAGAACCAAGTAAGTCTCGAAATCGAATGAGCCCGTCCGATCGCCCTTTTCTCCTGAACGAAGGAAAATCTGATCTTTGTTCAACCAGGCACTTTTGCCGAAACCCCTTACAGCATTGCACCAGGGGGTTCAATTCGCAGAGCGGGCAGCTCTACTTCCCAGCCTAATTCATCAGCATACGGATGATAGCGACTCTACTCAAACAACCCTCAACACCTCCGATGGAAGCTTGTCCTCGACTCCTCCGGAGCCCTCCAACAAAAAAACCTTAACAAACCAAAAAAGAGCTGTCAAGCCCTTTTCAACCCGTTACTTTTAAACTAGTTTTACTTGTATTTCTCGTCTCGCTTGTTTTACTTGTTCATTGCTTTTAAAACTTTTTTGATATCATCCAGAGATTCAACTGTTACAAAACCTTTTCGATAGGCCGATGCACCGGGGAAGCCTTTGAAGTACCAGCACAAATGCTTTCGCATTTCTACGATGCCGTGGTCGCCTTTTGCTTTGTAGTTAAGTTTTGCATGTTGCCAGGCAATCTTTTTTATTTTGTTCATGTCTGGATATGTAAACTTTCCGGTCTTTAGATATTCTTTTATTTGATCAAAGATCCATGGACGACCATAAACTGTACGCGCAATCCCTAAACCATCTACGCCAGTTAACTCCAACATCTTCTTTGCATCGGCTGGCTCATTGATTCCACCATTCCCGATAACAATTCCATTAAACTTTTCTTTGGCTTTTTTGAGCATCTCATAATTCGGAGGACCACTAAAAGCCTCTTCATAACTTCTGCCATGCAACATCAAAGTTGAAACAGGAAGATCTTTTATTTTTTCTATAAAATCTAAAACTGTAACCTTTCCCTTTTCTGTATTGATTGAAGTTCTTGTTTTTACAGAAACCGGCAACTTGGTTGATTCACAAACAGCTCGTACCAACTCGTAAACAAGGTCTAAGTTTTTCAACAAAGTCACGCCACCACCATGAGCCACAACCTTTCTGGCCGGACAACCAAAATTTATATCAATGCCAGAGAAGCCAGCCGCTTCAACATGCTTTACTGCCTTGGCCACTAACTCGGGACGTTTACCAAAGAGTTGCAAGACAACAGGTTTTTCACTTCGATATTTTTTTAACATGTTCATGGTTTTTTCTGAACCATAATACAAAGCATCGATAGCTGTCATCTCTGTGTAGACAACATCCGCACCATTTTTCCGACACAAAGCTCTATAAGCAGAATCTGTCACCCCAGCCATTGGAGCTAAAGCTAATATCGGTTGTTTAGTTTTTTGCCAAAAGTTTTTCATTTTACAATAGGAACTAGTAAGCAGAGACCAGTCACCAGTAATTTTTTAAAAAGGAAGCGCGCCGTAGCGCGCTCATTGTCTCTCTTCGACTTTATACTTTATACTTTTCACTTTTTACTATTTCCGCTATTTCTTTTTTAATTTTGAGCCAAAGGATTCATCCTCTACTAGCCAGCCCATATCAGCCAATTTATCTCTGAGTTCATCTGACTTATCCCATTTTTTATTCTTTCGAGCCTCTTCTCTTTCCTTAACAATCTTAGTAACTTCCTCTGGCACCTCTAGTTGTTCAGTTACTAATTTATCCATACCCAAGCCTAAAATCTCATCAAACTTTATCAAAGTAGCTCTTTTGTTTGAATCTGACATAGAAGTTTTGAAAACCTCCCACATAACTGCTAAAGCCTGAGGAGTAGACATGTCATTATTGATATCAGCTGTAAATTTCTCTAATAAATCTTTATTAACCTCTCCAGTTTGTTCACCAAGATCCAAAAACTTCTTTTTGAACTTCAACCAACTTTGATTTGCATTCTCAAGAGAATCCCAACTAAAGTTTAACTTACTTCTATAATGAGCAGACAAAGAATAAAATCTATAAACAATTGGATCGATTCCCTTTTCTTCTAAAACTGACAAAGTAATAAAGTTGCCTTTTGACTTGGCCATCTTTCCGTCACTTACAATCAAAAATTCATTGTGTAGCCAATAATTTGCAAATGGCTTACCAGTCACTGACTCGCTCTGCGCAATCTCATTGGTATGATGAACTGGGATATGATCAATTCCACCTGTATGAATATCCAAAGTGTCTCCTAAATATTTCATACTCATGGCTGAACATTCTACATGCCAACCAGGAAAACCAACTCCCCACGGAGATTCCCATTCCATTTGACGTTGACCATCGGCTGGAGAAAATTTCCATAGTGAAAAATCTGTTGGATTCTTTTTTTCTTTGTTAACTTCAACTCTAGCTCCTTCTTCCTGACCTTCCAGATTCAAGCGAGCTAACTTGCCATATTTTTCTACCTTTGAAGTATCAAAATATATTCCGTCTGAAATCTTGTATGTAAAACCTTTTTCTTCTAACTTTTTGATCAATTGAATTTGATCTTCAATATGATCAGTTGCTTTGGCCCAAATCGTAGGCTCAATAATATTTAATTTTTCTAAATCTTCTTTGAAAGCCTTTGTATAAAACTCTGCAATTTCCCAGGCTGACTTATCTTCTAGTCGAGCGGATTTCTCTATCTTATCCTCACCAGCATCCTGATCACCAGTTAAATGACCTACGTCAGTGATATTAATTACACGCTTAACATTATACCCATTGAACTTAAGAGTTCTTTGCAAAATATCTGCAAAAACATAAGAACGGAGATTACCAAGATGAGCAAAATCATAAACGGTTGGACCACAAGAATAAAAAGTTACCTCCTTTTCATTTTGAGGCTTGAACTCTTCTAACTCTCTCGTTAATGTATTGTAGAATTTCAACATAATATAGATTTATTACTCACCCAGTTTATCTTATTTTCGAGCCTTTTACAACCCTATTTTCGATTTCAATCTACCCCATCTAGAAGTCGGCCGAGCTGAACCTGACGGCTTAGAAACTCGAGCCGCCGTTCTTGTTGCTGTTTTTCTCTGCGTAGACGGTTGAACTGACACAACCTTTCGGGCTTCCTGAGCATTTTCAGCGTCAATCTTAAACTTTTCTATTTGCCCAATAAGTGGCCCTGTCCTCTCAACACCTAAAAGGGCTTCCATACCCATTAAATCATGCTGCCATTTTTTTGCTTTTCTCAAAGTACTTTTATCAAACGAACCACGTTCCATTTCAAATATTTCCTGTATATGACTTAACCTCTCCTCGGCAGCTAGCACCTCCGGAGAATCAGCTGGTGTTTCTACTAATTTTAATTCTGGAGATAAAGCTTCTTCTTCGGACACAGACTCAGGATTAGGCAATTTATCTTGTAACCCCTGCAAAACAACCCCCATCAATTCATTTATTTCATCAAAATCCTTTGACGATGGATCTCTATCCATTGCCTTAATCGCATCAATCAACTCCGGAACCTGCTCTACTGTAATCGCGTCTAAATTTTGTCTAAGATGATCTAACCCTGACACACCACCCAACTCATTAAAGTTCTGTAAATAATCCTGAGGCACTTCATTAGTCACTTTTGGTTTATTTTTCATAAAACAAGGATTAATTATAACTAAATTTAGTATATCACAAATTTAAAAAAAGTCAGGCTACTCAGCCTGACTATATTCTTCTAAAAGTTTCTTTTGTTTTCTATTCAATTTCTTTGGGATCTCAACTTCTACCTCCACATACATGTCCCCACGATCACTTCTCTGAAAACGAGTCATACCTTTATCCTTCATGCGAAGTCTTGTCCCAGGTTGAGTTCCTGAAGGAATTTTCAAAGTAACGGCTCCATCCAAAGTTTCAACATCAACTTTATCTCCAAGTGTCGCCTGAATAAAGCTAATTTTCTTTTTTGTTAAAATATCATCTCCATGTCTCTCAAATTGCTTGCCTTCATCAATTCTAACCTGAACATAAAGATCACCGTAAGCAGTACCAAATTGACCAGCTTCACCTTTACCAGAAAAACGAATAGTAGAGCCGCTATCAATTCCAGCTGGCACGCCAATCTCAATAACCTCCTTTTCTTTGACAACACCTTCTCCACCACACTTAGAACATTTGTTCTCGATCTTCTTTCCAGTTCCACTACAATCAGAACAAACAGCAGATGTTTGAATATTTCCAATAAAAGTTCTTTGAACTTTTGAAACCTTTCCTTGTCCATTACAAGTAGCACAAGTTTCAACTTTTGAATCTGGCTCAGCCAAACTACCATCACAACGATTACATTGTATATGTTTATAAAGTTCAATTTCCTTTTTCATACCAAAAGCAGCGTCCTTCAAACTAATAATTAAATTAACTTGAATGTCATTACCTTTTTGAGGTCCTCGAGATTTACGACCACCGCCACCAAAAATATCTCCAAAGATATCACCCAAATCAATTCCACCAAAGCCACCAGAAAAACCACCTCCACCACCACGAGCTTGATTCATAAAATCACCCCAATCCATACCACCACCAAAACCACCTTGTTGATCAAAGCTAGAACCAAATTGGTCGTACTGTTGTCTCTTTTCTGCATTACCCAAAACTTGGTAAGCCTCGTTGGCTTCCTTGAACTTGGCCTCATCTCCACCTTCCTTGTCAGGATGATATTTGTGAGCCTTTTTTCGAAAAGCTTTTTTCAACTCTTCCGCCGTAGCACCTTTTTCTACTTCTAAAATTTTATAATAATCTTTTCCCATAATCTATTTACAATGTGGCATGCCGAGACTTTGTTCACCAAAGATCTCGCACATCAATGGATCTACTTTTGCCATTTGATATCCACACTGGTATATACTTATTAAATTTCTTGCTCCATGTTTGCGACACTCGCCTGCAGTACAAGCAGCATCATAATCACTATCACATTTTTCTTTTGAAATCGCGTGAATCATTTCCAAACCATTTTTACAATCTTGTATTCTTTTTCCTTGTAACTTTTCACAATATTTGTCTTCCCCCGCATACAAAGCAACCTCATGATTACAAAGCTCCAGATCATTAAAAGGATGTTTAGGTATAAACATTCCTAATCCATATTCGACATTATGGCAACTTCTAATATCATATTGTTCTGTCACAGACACCACTTCAGAGTCATAAGAATAATTTGGTGGGGTGATAACATGTAAGCCAGCTAATAATACCAAAGCTATAATCAACGAAGTTAGATATATAGTATTTTTTGAAACAGCAAAACGTTTTATTACCGAACCAACACCCAAGAAGAAAATGAATACTCCAGCTGTAACCCCAAGTACAATTAGTGGAACCAGAACTACCCCCATACACCCCATGTCAGAACAAGATGCAAAAACATATTCTTTTAACCAAATTACAACACCAAAAAAAGCGAAAACACCCGACAAAACTAACGGTAATAAATAAGTTTTTTTCCATTTGTTATAGAAATACCATGGCAATAAAAGAAGAAAAACAGAAGACACAAAAAAGGACGCGAAGACAAATAACACCGTTAGAAACTTCATCAAAATAATCATAGATTTTTATTTTTATTTCTTTTTTTTGAATCTGGCCAAGCCATGAATATCAGGAACACTATAACAAGAATCCCTAAAACAATAAAGAAAATTGACTGATACAAAGTTGGCTTCTTGTCTTCTACGATTGGCTTATCTAGATCGCTCGGATGATACCAGATTGAGAACTTATCACCAAGACTATAATTTTTCTGCAACTCCTGAGCTTCCTTGTCCGAATAAACGATCTCCAGAACAGCAATTGAGTTATAATCTACTTCATCAATTTGATAAACATAGTCCGACTCTACCTGCCAATGAACTGTTTTGACAACCAGCCCTTTATCCTGACGCTTGCCTTCCACTTCTCTAACTGACAAAGTTTCAATGGTGGCATCAGTCTCGATATATTCATTCCAATTCCTATATTGATTAAGCTCCTGGACTCCGAGCCAGAGGACTAAAGCTCCAAATCCGAGACCAAGAAAAAACAACAACAGGCTCCAGGCTTTCTCTGACCATTTTATTTTATCTAATGCATCTAATTCTTCATGATCAAATGGCATACTATGATTTGAAATTATTAAACTCCTTTAATTGCTTTTCTACATCTTCATCATCCATAAAACAAACTTCTTTCTCTTCCGTGGCCCCCTTTTCTGGAATAGAGAAATCAAAATCCTCTGAATTTACAACTTTAACTTTTCTTTTTCTCGCCACAAGTTTCAATTCCTTGTCTGAACTAATCAAAGTATAAAATGATGGCGTCCCAACCTCTTCAAGAATCCGAATGATTTCCGCGTCAGCGTCACCAGCAAAGATAACGTGAACTCTAGTTGAAGGATGCTCCTCATTTGCATGTCCATCAAAAACCATTTTGGCGTTCTTGTTACAAACACCGCAAAAGTTTACGATTGATTCAATCAATTCGTCTCTTTCTTCAAAGTCTGTTTGGTGTAATAAGTTGTATCCGTCTATTATATATTGCATTTTTTACCAAGGCCCACCCGCCACCCCAAGGGCGCTGGCGCGCAACCGAACTCGTCGCCACAAAATGGCTTCTCGTCCGAAAATTATATATTTAATAAGCTACAAACCAACAAACAACTACATCGTTCCTGTCAACGCAGATCCTGAATCAAGTCCAGGATGACAGAAAGGAAAACGTCCCCACTCGTCATTCTAAACTTGATTCAAAATCTCCTCCTCTTTCAAAAGCCCCGACCCCATACCAATTTTTACAGACTGTATTTTTATAGAGATAATCATTCACATCAATGCAATTCCTAGACTGAATTCGGAATGGCAGGAAGCGGACCACCCCCTATTTGTCATTCTGAACTTGATTCAGAATCTCCTGCTCTTTCAAAAGCCCCCACCCCATACCAATCACAACTCAAATCAATAAACTCTGAATTTTCCTTCTTGACCAAGTCAATTTTCCAATCACGACGCCAACTCTTTAACCTTTTCTCACAAGAAATAGCATCTCTGGGATTATCAAAATTCTCATACCAAACGAGCTTATTTATATTGTATCTAGCCGTAAAAGAATTTGGATAAGTCTTGTTCTTATGTTTCCAAATCCTCAACATTAACCCACTACAAACACCTATATAAAATACTTCATTATTATAATTCGTCATGATATAGGCTGAATACAACCGGTCTTTCATAGAGAACAGTCTTCCTGTCAATGCAGATCCTGAACTAAACCTGCCCGAAGTGTTACATCGTTTCAGGCCGGTTCAGGATGACAGTAAGAAGGGTATTGTTTTTAATAAGCTACAAGACGCCCGAAACCTTCAGGCGCCTTAAGCGTATTATAGCACTATTTTTTCTCTTCAAAATCAGCGTCCTGAGACTTATCATCAGCTGCAGGTTTTTCTTCTGAATCATTTTTTTGTTCAGGACCTTCAGCGCCAGGAGCACTTGCTTGTTCACCACCCGGCTGTGCGCCTGGTTGAGCGCCAGCCGGACCACCAGCAGCACCATCAGCTCCAGGTTGTTGATACATAGCCTGACCAGCCTTCATAGCAATTTCATTAATTGCTTCTAGCTGTTTCTTGATAGCTTCGATATCTTCTCCGTCCTTAATTTTCTTTAACTCTTCAACTTTTTCAGTCAAATCCTTCTTTATATCCTCAGGAATCTTGTCAGCTGATTCCTTTAACATTTTCTCTGTTGTGTAAACAACAGAATCAGCTTGATTCTTGATCTCAATACCTTCACGTTTCTTTTTGTCTTCTTCTGAATGAGCATCCGCTTCTGTCTTCATCTTTTCTACTTCTTCCTTGCTCAAACCAGATGAAGCTGTGATTGTGATGTTTTGTTCCTTGCCACTAGCCTTGTCAGTTGCCTTAACATTCAAGATACCATTAGCATCAATGTCAAAACTAACTTCTACTTGTGGTACACCACGTTGTGCTGGTGGAAGTCCATCGAGGATGAATCTACCTAAAGTTTTATTATCACCAGCCATATCACGTTCCCCTTGAAGTACATGAATCTCTACAGTGCTTTGATTATCAGCAGCTGTTGAAAAAACTTGATTCTTTGAAGTTGGGATTGTTGTATTCTTTTCAATCAACTTTGTCATAACACCACCCAGAGTCTCTAAACCAAGAGAAAGTGGAGTTACATCTAGCAGAAGAACGTCTTTTACATCACCTTGCAAAACACCAGCTTGAACAGCAGCACCAGAGGCTACTACTTCATCAGGATTCACACCAAGATGTGGTTTCTTGCCAAAGAACTCTTCTACCTTTTGTTGGACAAGTGGCATTCTTGTCATACCACCAACCATAATCACCTCTTCAATATCACCAGCCTTGAAGCCAGCGTCTTCTAGAGCTTTCTTACAAGGCTCTAATGTTTTTTCTACTAAACCACCAACTAATTCTTCTAACTTCGCTCGTGTAATCTTCTTTACCAAATGAGCTGGGTTGCCAGAAGAGTCTTGAGCAATAAATGGTTGATTAATTTCTGTTTCTTGTGAAGTAGACAATTCAATCTTAGCTTTTTCTGCAGATTCCTTAACTCGTTGAAGAGCCATTTGATCGGCCCCTAAATTAATTCCAGTTTCTTTCTTGAATTCCTCTATCAACCAATCAATAATAGTTTTATCAAAATCATCACCACCTAGATGAGTATCGCCAGTTGTTGCCTTAACTTCAACTGTGTCCTCTGAAATATCTAAAATAGAGATATCAAATGTTCCACCACCAAGATCGTAAACAGCAACTTGCTGTCCTTTTTTCTTGTCAAAACCATAAGCCAAAGCAGCTGCTGTTGGCTCGTTGATAATTCTTCGAACCTTCAAGCCAGCGATTTCACCAGCATCCTTGGTAGCTTGTCTCTGAGCATCATCAAAATAAGCTGGAACTGTAATAACAGCTTCCTCAATCTTTTCGCCAAGCTTTTCTTCTGCATCAGCCTTTAACTTTTGAAGTAACATAGCTGACACCTCTTGAGGTGTGTGCTCCTTGTCACCCATTTTGATCTTGATACCACCATTAGCCTTAACAATCTCGTAAGGTAATGTTTCTTTGTCTTTTTGAACATCAGCATCTTCAAAAGAACGCCCAATCAATCTCTTTACAGAGAAAATTGTGTCTTTTGGATTTGTAACAGCTTGTCGCTTCGCAGGTAATCCAACCAAACGTTCACCTGTCTTGCCAAAAGCTACAACAGAAGGCGTAGTTCTGTTCCCCTCTTTGTTCTCTAATATTTTTGGTTTTCCACCTTCGATGATGGACATACAACTATTAGTTGTACCTAAATCAATTCCTAAAATCTTTCCCATAAATTTATTTTGTTGAACTTTTGAACAGGACTCTCCAAGTTTCATTACACTCGTACTGGTTTCTGTTCTTTGCTCTTATGTATATAAATAATTTTTTAATTTACTTGTGAACCTTTGATTTCTTTTCCATTTAATTCCATAGCAATGGCCCAGATGAACCAAAATACTTTTTTGTAATAAACCCTTAATGAACCACCTTCAGCGAGATTGAAATCTTTTCCCGCTTTTATTTCTTCCATGCTATTAAATTCACCAATCACCTCTTCACCGCTCCAAACCTGAACTGGCCCAGAACCAAACATTTTCATACCCTCCCATGTTACAAAGAAACTTTTACTTTCACCTGTGAACTTGAAATTTGCCATACTAATTTTTATTTATTTTTTCTTTTTAGTTATCTCAATTGGAATTGTCTTTACTTCTCTCCCGCCAGCCACAGGCACTGAAACCTTCAAAACACCGTCTTCATAGGCTGCTGTTGCCTCTTCACCAATAACAGGCTTTGGTAATGGTATCTGACGAAAGAAACTACCAGAACACACCTCTTTTCTATAATAATTCTTCTCATCTACTTCTGACTTTTTTTCCATCTTTCCTCTCATGGTCAGCACATCGTTCTCAATGCTAATTTCAACATTTTCTGGATTAATAGATGGCAGAGGAGCTTCTACAACTATAGAATTTTCCTTTTCATAAATATCAATCGCTGGTAGACGAGAAAAGGACTTCTTGCCGACCCCCTCCAAAAACTTATTCATCTCCTCTGGATTTTCTAAAAATTGATTCCAAGGAACTAGCATATTTAATTTTTATCTAATGAATTAACAATCACATTAGCCACTTGAATGACTTTGCCATTCAGCTTGTAACCAGCTTTTCGTTCTTCTAAAATTAAGTCGTCGGCCTTATCTTTCTCTTCTCTACTTTCAATAGCTTCATGCTCTTCTGTGTTAAAAGGCTCTCCAACTGTTTTGATAACCTCAACTCCATAACTACTCAAGAGATCTTCAAACTGCTTCCGAATATGAGAAAATCCTATCACCCAAGCACTACCTTCTTCTTTTTCTGGAATTTGATTAAAAGCCATTTTGAAATTATCTAAAATTGGCAATAACTCTAAAATCAATGTTTGGTTAGCATTTTTGATTAGATCTACTTTTTGTAAAGATGATTCCTTTAATAAATTCTGATAATCGGCTTGAGCTCTTTTCCAGCCAGCCAGATTCTCAACGCACTCTTCTTTTAACTTATCTGTTTTTGTTAATTTTTTTTTCTTTTTTTCCATAAACTAGTTTAATTTATCTGAGATATAGTTAATCACACCAATGACTTGGGCATAATTCATTCTCATCGGCCCAATAATAGCCAAAATAATGTTTTGATCTGAAACAGGAAAAGAAACAACCACAGAACTACACTTGGTTCCAAATGGATTGTTCTGACCAATATAGGTTTGGATTGAATCAACTTCATCAAAGATTTCTGCCAAAGCTGAGTCCAAATGATCAATCACCTGAGACATATCAATTAGCAGGTTTCTATCTTCAAATTCAACCTTAGAAAACAAATTAGAAATACCAGTATAATAGAAGTCATTATTATCAAAAGCCACCACTACGGTTTCGCCTGTGATCTCTGAAAGTTTTTTGGCCAAAGTCTTGACTCCAGTACGATCTTTTACTTGATCCATGTCAAACTCGCCATCAGCACAAACCTGCATCAAGTTCTCGACGTAAAAATTATAAGCCTTTTCGGTGGGGATTCGACCAGCCGAAGTATGGGGCTGTTCGATGTAGTTTTCCTTCTCTAGAAAAACCATTTCATTTCTAATAGTCGCTGAGCTAACAACGTTCTTCATTTTGCCAACCAAATAACCAGAAGCTACAGGCTGAACCTCTTTTATATAGCTTTCTACAATCGTCTTTAATAATTGTTGCTGTCTCTCTGTTAGCATAAGCTCTTAATTCAATACCATTATAATAAAGAAATTAGCACTCGTCAATAGAGAGTGCTAATTACGGGTAGATTATCGCCCATTTTGCTAATAAATGAGAGTTTTGAAATTCTTTTTTATCGACTGTCTTTGTTTTGAACTGCACCTCAAAGGTTGCAGCCCAACAGACTTTTTATAACTAAAAAGTATGCAAAAAGTTTTGAGGCTCCACTATTCGCGGGCATTGATTGATATTTCTACTTCTTTTCCCAGCGAAAGTTCTGCCTCAAACTCCGCCGCAGTTGCTAATTATTAAACTTTAAAAATTTCTTCAAATAAAGCTATTTTATTGTGGCGGGGTCTGGGATCATCCTACTCCAAGGCTACGGATGACAGGTGTTTTAATAGAGCTTGTCCTTTGTAGCTTTATGCGTAGAAGGAAAGTTTTCCCCACTTTTGATTACAAAAGTGGGTCGGGCGCCAACCTTTACAGATGGCGCACGAAAAACGACAGTCGTTAGTTATTCTAGATAAATAAAAAAAGGCCCGAGTACCTTGAGGCTCGGGCCGATAGGCGGTTGTTCATCTGACGATCTCCGTACTGTGCTTTCGAGCACAAGACTTGCAAGATCGAGGACCTCGCTTGATGTCCCACGGGGACCAATACTTCATCTTCTGACGAAGCTCATCCCAGTGAACATCCCAGCTCACAACATGAAAACAGTAGCGACAGAAAATCAACTCTAGCATGAGACCCTCCAGTGCTAGGATGTAGATTAACGAACTACTCCGTCTCTTAACTTTCCTTTATTGTCTTGATTAAGTTGTGAAGAGACACCCCCCAGATTCTTTTCAATTTTCTCTCCTGTATTTATATCTACTCCTGTAATTTTTATATTTTGCAAAAGCGTTGGATACTTCCCAAGCTGAGCCGCGGTTGGCACAATACCAACTTCAAAGGCAAATCCAATGTTACTAGGCTTGACTGGAACCTTGGTTATCTCCCAAGAAACTGTCTTGGTCGCAGCATCATACTGCAAAGAATTTCCAACCGGTACTGAACTTCTATCATTCCAGGAAACATTGAATGGGAGCTGCATACTTACTTTGACATTCTCTACCGCACTAATGTCATTAATAAGTCTCGCAAAAACCCAGTATTTTGTTGTTTCACCAACCTTGGCTGGTAATGGGCCTCGGCCAAGCTGATCCCCCGTCTTTGTGTAATACATCGGATAAGTTGTCACTGCCAAGTTGCTATTCAACTTTGCCGACATCAAATCATCCAAGATGATTACCTCCTGATCATTAAATTTATATTGAGTGCTAGTCTGGCTTCTTAAATTAATCTCTGAACTACCAGACACAAAGCTATTTGTTTTTATACTTAAATTTATTTCTCCACCTTCACCTGGCTGTAGTAATTCTAATCGTGGAATATCCTCAGCCGTCCAAGTGATCACATTCTTCTTTAAAGCCCCATTCTCTTTCTTTATATTATACAAATGCCAATAACTTCCGATCAATTTCAACTTTAACTCTACATTTTCTAGAGTAAACTCACCATCATTCAAATATTCTACTTTTACATCCACCCACTCTCCAGGATCGACTGCTCCATCAGATTGAATCTTATTTTTGACTGAGAACTTTGGATCAACAACCACCTGTTCCTTTTTCCACTCAGCCTGCGTCAACTGCCAACCATCTCTTTCCCACACAACTTCCAAACCAACATCTTGTTGAGTCTTGTCTGTTTTAATTTTTGCCTTCACAATAAACTCAGCTACAGTACCAGGCGCAAAATCAATCAGATCTCTAACCTCTGTTTCTAATTCAACGAAAGAATCATCAAAAAACGGCATCAACTTAACTTTTTCATAAGTTATGTCCTCACTTGTATTTAAAATCTTGATTGGCCATTCAAAAACCTGATTGTTCACCAACTTCTCTGGCAAATCTGTCTCAATTTTTAATAAACTATCCTTGATCTCATATTCAAACAAAGCATTCTGTCGAAAAACCCCCCACAGACGCTCCCCCTTTTTATTTGTTTTATAAAAATTAGCAAACACATAAATTCCTTGTGTTTCATGCAAAGAACCAAGTACTTGCCCTGTAATTGTAATCTGCCCATTAGCGCCGGGTGACAAATCACCTAGCTTCAAAATATTATGCTCAAAATCATAACCATCTCTAGAAACCTCATCTATTTGAAAATACTGAGGATACTCAAAACTCAAATCAACATCTTCTAACTCAAACTTATTCCTATTGTTGTATTGAATTGTAAAAGATGATTGATCGCCACTTATAACTTCTTCCTGAGCGACAGTCACATTGAGGTCTAGCTTGTTGAAAAAATAATGAAAACCTCCATACAACCAAAATATATTAAGTCCAATCAAAACCAAGATACCAGCAATCACCGTAAGATCAAGATATAAGTGCTTTATATTAAATTTATAACGAATATTCCATCGTTTTTTTAACTTTTGATGCGGATAAGAGAAAATATTAACAATCACATTCTTTTTCCCAGCCTTGTTCGCAGCTGTAATAATATCCTCTTCAATCTTTTCTAGATTGTCATCTGCCTCCAAGTTATAAATTTTTTGTTTCTTGTCTTTTTTTGGCATATTTATTTAGGTTATAGTTAAGGGGTAAAAGTAAAATAAGCAAGACGAGCAAGACAAGTAAAACGAGTTTTTGAAAGCTGAGATAACGCACCGACGGCGCATTCTGTCGTCTCTATTCTGCTTTCTACTTTATACTTTCTACTTTTAACTTATTACTCGATTCCCATTAATGTAAATACGTCTGATGTGGTCGCAATTATTTCATCCACACCGTCTCCATCCATGTCTGTAACCACAACCTTAACCCCGTCTTTTAATGACTGATCAAAAGCCCAAAAAACAGGCCCGTCAATTTCCCCATCTTTGTTAAAAGCTTTTACCTGCGGACCTCCACCTCGACCAGGCCCAGTAATTATTTCATCGATTCCATCATTATCAATATCACCACAAGCCACATTTACTCCACCACGAAAGGCAGGATCATAAGCAAAGAAGCCGGGGTTGATCAAAGTGCCATTGGCTGCAAAAACTCGTACGTGAGGGCCACCAGTCACGCCAGCTCCAGCAATAATCTCCTGAACACCATCCCCCTCTAAATCACAAACAGTAATATTCACTCCACCACGAAACTCTGGGCCATAAGCGAAAAAGCCAGGGTTTATTAAATCTCCTTTGTGGTTAAAGATTCGAACATGTGGACCACCACCATTTTCTGTACCTGTAATAATTTCCATGGTTCCATTATTGTCCAAATCACCAACTGAAATATTTATTCCTTTATTATAATTCTCTGTATAAGGGTAAAAAGTTTTTATCAACTTACCATTGTCAAAAATCTTTACTTTATTTATATCAGCCTCCAGAACTTCCTTTTTCCCATCATTATCAATGTCTTGCTCTATAACTTGATTGCTACCACGATGATTTTCAATATAGGCAAAAAAACCAGTCCGTGCCACGTTCCCATATCGATTAAATACTCTAGCAAAAGATCCGTTTACATAAGTAGCATTGTAAATTTTTTCCACAGAACGCAACATGATCAAGCCATCCTGAGCAGGAACCGTGACTCTACTTACAATTGAGCCGTCATTCACCTTTGGATCTTGAGAACCATGCAACTTCTCGTACTCGCCGCCCAAATCAACGGTGTAAGATCTATTTGAGGAGTTAACCAAAACTAAACCATTGTCATAATCCCTTCTCCAAATACCACTGTCATACTTAGTTGAATTGTTCAAAATATTATAAGCATCTCCAGCTGGCTGACCTAACGAAGCCTCATATTCATCATACCACCAAACCTCACTATGAGACATGTCACCATTATCAAAACTATGATAGCCATCTTCTAGAAGTGCGCTAGCCAAACCAAATCTCATCTTTTTGTAATCACTTTTATTCCCTGTATTACCAACGGTTGAATTCAAGACACCGATCGGTGGTCGGGTGCCATTTTTTGTAATAAATTTATATTTATCCAGGGTATAAGCCCAACCTCGCACAGGGAAACTCTCATACAAATTTCCATTTACATACTTATGATAATATTCACCACCATTTCCCATAATTAACTTGTCAGGCCCCAAAAGAGATCTAGTGTTACTAAGAATCTTGGTCATACCCTCTCTCCACTTTTGATTCAAAACCATGGTAGACTCGGCCTGACCATCACCATTTAAATCAATTTTATGTCCACTCAAAAAACTAATATCATCCCAACAATTATCATAAAACACACCATCCCAATAACCAGTAGACATTAATTCCCTCTGAACAAACTCTGGCAAAACATCCGACCACTTTTTCCCATTAACAGCTTTCACATCACTAGTAATATTAATCATTGGGTTTGGCTCCCACCAAGCCACTTGCGCGCCCTTATCATTTTTGAGCCACCACGCAGAATTAACTTGCTGAAAAAACTTTTGTCGTAGTGTGCCGTGCAAATTCCAAGAATCACCCCTAACCTCTTCTGGCGCCAAATACGCCAAGAGTTTAATGTTTGGGTTTAATTCTTTTAATTTTGTCAAATATTCTGGCGAATAAGTCTGGACATCCATATCAATAATTAAAATATCCCACTTGGCCAATTCTGCCACCTCCTGCTCCTCGATATGCCAACGATAAAAAAGATTAGCCAGCTTTGGGTAACCATCATGATTCAAAACTGCCCCCCTCATCATAAAAGGAGCTGCTATAACTGAAATAAATATAATTGTATAAACTAGATACTTCATTTTCATTTAACCAAGATCTAAATTTTTCTTTCCTAAAACCTGATTATAGGTTTCAATAATTTGACGAGCATATACCTCCGCACAATTCTTTTGCTCAATTGTTCGCCGCGCATTGCGACCATATTGCTCAATTAAATGCACATCATTGTAAACCTTTCGAATTTGCTCTCTTAACTCGACTATACTACTTGGTTTGACCAGCCAACCATTATACCCCTTTGTGACCATCTCTGTCTGACCACCAATATCAGAGGCCAAAATTGGCTTTCCTAGAGCCATAGCCTCCAGAATCGACATTGGGTAGTTCTCGAACCATCTAGAAGGAGAAACTATCATTCTAGCCTTTTTTACTATATTAAATAAATCATCACTATAGCGTGGACCTAGCACTTCAACGTTCTTTATTTGTTTCTTTTTTAAATAACTTTCGATCATTTCTTTCTGCGGCCCCAGACCAACAATCTTCAATTTTACATCAGGCAACTTTTTAACAGCCCGGATCAAAGTCATAATTCCTTTTTCCTTGCTTATCCGACCAAAATAAAGTAGATAATCACCTGGCGTATACTCGGGCACAAACTCATCACAATGTACGAAATTGTTAATTACTTTCATCTCTGGCTTGAAGCCCCACTCACGAAACTTTGTAATCAAAAAATTACTTGGTGAAATATACAGATCAACTTTTTTTGCAAAGCCCATAAACCAATTAAGATATGCCTCTAGGGTTGCCAATAAACTCGGCAAGAAGGAGGCTCTCACACACTTACGAAACACACATCTATAATATTTTCTCTTTTTACAAATTTCATCTATTGAACCGTGTGAATATAGATGATAATTCGGAGCAATCACCTGATAGTCATGCAAAGTATGAACCACCGGTATCTTGTGCTTTCTAAGTGGCTTTAATATTGAATAAGTTAACTGATGATAAATGTTATGCAAATGTGCGATGTCTGGCTTTTCTTGTTCTATCAACTTCTCCAGTCGACGTGCAGCTTCTGGATAATATAAAAATCTAAGGCTTTTTTTGAACCAACCCTTTGTATTTGAAAAATCAACATTTGGAACAAAGAATTCAGACTGATCACTAGGTAAGTTACGTTCATCCTGCATAGAAAAACAAACGACCTCATGACCTTTCTCTTCTAAAACTTTCTTGGTATCAAAATAAACTCTCTCTGAACCAGATTTAATGTAATGAAACTTATTAACAAGCAAAACTTTCATATTATTTTTTTGATTTTTTTAGAACTAAACTCACACCAGCCTTTATCCAAGACAAAATACTTGGATCATACATACAACCAAGTAAGCAATCAAAGTTACACTTGATTGAACTCTTTCTAATCTGATTGTATTTATCTGACTTCCAAATCTCTTTAATTGTATTTTTTCTAACACTGCCCACGTCTCCGTACTTGCAGACAGACACATCTCCAAAAGGACCAATCACCAAACTTCTATAGGCCACATAACACTTACTTCTATTCAGCTCCAAAGAAAAATACTTTGGGATTGCCTGCAAATGTTCCAAGGAATTAATAATCAAACTAGCATCATTTTTCTTTATCTCAATCATCTTATCAACTACAGATTGAAGCTTATCCATCCGAGCCCGACTCACCCACATCGGATAATTATCATGATACTCCTTGTGTGAAAGCTTCTTTCTGGTCTCCCAATTATATGGATCATAGGGCTGGACAAAGATTGAGGCTCCAGCCTTTCTAGTCATCTCGACCACATCTAGAATCTCGTCCAAATTCTTGTTTGAAATAACTAAATTAATTTTTAACAAAATATTCTTTGGCTTCACCGCTTCGTAAGCCTTGATGGCTTTTAGAACTCTTTCAAAAGCGCCTGGCACGCCACGCAAATCATCATGCAAAGGACTAAGCGCATCTAGAGACAAAGAGATATGTCCTCCACCCAACTTATCGTATTCACGAATCGTCTCTTCATCCAAAAGCCAACCATTGGTTACAAAATGAGTATACATTTTCTTTTTGTTGGCATAATCCAATAGCTCTAGAATTCGATCTCTAAAGATCAAAGGCTCTCCGCCACTAATCCCAAAACTTTTAATGCCCCAAGAGGCTGCCTGATCAATAATCTTTTTCATTTCCTCACTTGATAAATACTCTTGCGGTTTTTCTGACTGCCCCATTTTCCATTGATCGCACATGGCACAACGAAAATTACATTTATTGGAAATTAAATAATAAATTGTATCTGGCTTGGTAAAATTATGTTTCGTTAAAACACTAAAACTAGTAGCCAGCTTATTATTAACCTTGCCCAAGAAAACTTTCAAGAGTCGGAATATATTCATAATTATTTTTTTATTAAAGTAATATAAAGTTTTTCGTATTCTTTTATGACTTTATTTATATCAAAGCCATTCAAAACTTTCTTTTGTAAGGCCAAAGCCATTCGTCTCGCCTCTCCTTTGTTTTCCAAAACCCATTCTAAATGTTTTAACAACGCCTCTATTCTTTTGGGCTTAAAAAGCAACCCTGTTTCTTTGTGTGTAATAATTTCTGGCACACCACCAACATTAGTTGCAATCACAAACTTTCCGGCCAAAGCAGCCTCTAAAATAGAAAGACTTAACCCCTCACTGACTGATGGCAAAACAAAGACATCAAAATCAACAAAAGCCTCTCTAATATCCGTCAATAACCCAGTAAACTTAACTCGATCTTCAACACCAAGAAATCTAGCCTGAGCTTCAAGATCCTTGCGCAGAGGTCCGTCCCCCACCAAGGTTAAATTCCAATTTCTTTTTTTTAAAAAACGACAAGCCCGAATTAAATGTTTATGTCCCTTTTCTTTACTTAACCGCCCAACTGAACCAATCGTCAACGCATCCTTCTTGAATAACTCTGAATCTTCTACATAAAATTTATGCACATCAATTCCATTGTAAATAACCTGAACCTTTTCTACCTCAATTTTTTCTTTTTCAATCAAGAACTCACTCGTTGCCTTTGAAATAGCCACAACCCTATCAAATGTTCGTCTTATTTTTCGCCCAAGATAACTCCTCATCCAACCTTCATCTAGAACATCATGTTTGGTTGAAATTATTTTTTTCACACCAGCCTTCTTGGCCGCCAAACCTCCCCAATAGTCAGCCCCAAACAAATGGGTATGAACCACATCGGGTTTCTCTTCTTTTAAATACTTAGCCACTCTATTCACAACACCAAAGTCTAACTTGTTTTTTTTGTGAAAATATTCTAATTTTATACCTGCATTTTCAAAAGCCTCTGACAAAGGATTATCATCCTGAAGAACAACTACAGAAACCTCAAACTTATCCTTGTCAATTTTACGACAAAGATCGAGCAAGAGCTTTTCTGCTCCACCGTAAGTCAATCGACCTATGATGTGAATGACCTTTATCATATTATTTACTTTTTCCCAATCGCAAAGATTATTTCATCAACAATTTTTGGAGGATATGTGAATTCCAAAAAATATACCAACTTCCATAAACCATGAACAATCTTTTGACCACCAGCTCTAATAATTCGACGAAGACGATTCTTTGGCACAACAAATCCTTTTACCTCAATCTCACCAAAGCCAGACACTTTCATCACCTGACTCAGACTGTACTCTGTAAAACCCTGATAATGAGTAAAATCTCCATATCTAATTCTTGGCCCAATAATTGAAGACAAGTTGCCGGTCTTGATAATCACTTTGCCACCCTGATTTAATTTCTCATACATTTTCTTCAAAACCTCCAAAGTATCATCCTGTGGTAAATGTTCAATAACGTCATTCATAACAATGAAATCAAAAGTTGATGAAGTTATAAAAAATTCCTTTAGATCTGAAATCAACTTAACCTTTTCAAGTCCCTTTTCTTTGCAATAGTTAATTGATTCTTCCGAAACGTCCACACCTAGATAGTTATCATAGCCATTCTCTCCAAGGAACTGCAAAAAATTGCCCATACCCGCCCCAATCTCAAGAATCTTGGCCGACTTATCCTCTGGCAAATATTTTAAATAATTATGACGATATTGATTAACAATATATCGTGACTTGCCTTCATTGAACTGACCGAAACCAGAAGACAAAAATTTATTATACACTTCTTTCATATTCGCTTCCATATAATTTCGCCCCTGCCAAAGCTACCCCAATCGGCAACCACATCTTTGACAAGAAATACGAAGTTGAAAATAATTGAAAAAATACAACTCCGCCGGCCATCATTATAATAAATAAAAGAATTAATTTGTCTGTTTTTGTTGATCGAAGGTAAGACATCAAAATCTCTCTATAAATATAAAGCAGGAACATACAAAAAGTAATAAACCCAAGTGCCCCCGTTTCCGTTAACAACTTTTGAGCAAACCCATGAGAATCTAGAGGATCACCATATTCAATCGCATAGACAAAAGTCCCACCAACCATATTATTAAATGTGTTCAAGCCATTTCCAATGACTGGACTGTTCTTGAAGTGGTGCCATGAAACTGAGGTCATAAGCCAACGACTAGAATCAGAACCTCGAACTTGACTAATCTGCCCCCAAACTAAAACGTAAAAAGATGTCAAAATAAACAATGTCAGGATAATTAATATCAAACTTTTTTGAGAAAAGAATTTCTTTCCCCAAAAGCCAAAGTATAAAATTATTGATTGGAATAAAAGAACTAACCAACCAGATCTAGAAAATGTTAAAAGTAAAATCGAAACCACAAAAGAACCAAGCATCAACAACCAACCACGATTTTTTATCTTCTGTGACCAAACTAAGTAAATCAAGATAGACGGGATAGCCACCACCAAAACCTCAGCCAACGCGTTCCAATTACCCCCAAGCAAGTTTACCCCAAAGAGAGGAAACGGCTGAGCCCGACGCTCGAACCAACCACCAGGAGTAGTTAAAACAGTTAGAAAACCGAGAATAGCCACCACAGTACCACTAACCAAAAAAGTTCCAATTACTTTTCTAAACACCGCCTTATCTAAGATTATATTGACTGGCAAAATTACAAACATCAAGTAAAAAAACAAAATCGGTCTGAGCAAATATTTAACTCCAAGTAATAAATCTGGATTACTAACTAAAGCAATAGAACAAGCCAAGAAAAAAGCCAAAAAGTATTGCCAACCAAAGAACTTTTTTAGATATATAAAACCAGGCCACTCAAAGCCTTCCAACTTGGCAATTCCATACATAATTGTCCTCAGAAGCATGGCTGCAAACAAAGCTACAGCAAACAAATCCACAAAAGGCAGATTTATACTACCAGACACATATTGCCACCCCCAAAAAGGAAAAAACAAAACCATGGCATACAAACCAAGGTTTATCCATTTGGAAAAAATAAGTGTTAGAAATATAAGTAGATCAACAAAAATGATAAGTGAAAGCGGCAAATAATTCAACGACAATAAGCTAAAAGCAAGCACCGCCAACAAAGCGATCATAACCATCTGCAGGCCAGACATGATCAACTTTGATTCCAGGAAATCTTTGATTTTATTTATTGTTTCCATGAAAATTTCTTTTTGAATAACCAATTAGCAACTTTTAATGGATTTCTTTTGATCGCCGTTCTCGCAGTACAAACCATCCAATAGTTATCTTCAAAGCCAGCCAAATCATCTCTTGCCTTTTTCGCCTGAGGCGAATACCAAACTGACTCAAAGTCTCGCTGTTCAAACAAGTTCCCCATTATCACATTGTCAACCACAGAAGGATAAACATCCCCCTTTGGATCGAGATAGAAAAAGTCTTCGCCAGCAAATTGTTCGAGTGGTCTTTTTTTGCCCTGAGAATATTTAAACAAACCATCTACAAAATATGCCCGGACCCAATCTTTGGGCGACATAGACTTTAATAATTTTTTTATAATATGCTTAAACTGTTCTTGAACTTCTTTTGTTTTAAAATTGTCATTTTCCTGATTTTTGGAAAAATAAACATCAGACGAATGCGCCACCGCCATTGTGAATTGAATGCCTAATTGCTGGCTCCACTCGTAAGCTTTTTGTAATTGTTTGTAATTTGTATTATTCAAAGTAAAAGCTAACTTAACTTTTTTACTACCCAAAATACTACGACAGAAACTTAATGTCTCTAAAACTTTTGGCCACGCTTGTGGCACTCTTCGCACATCCTCGTGCATTTGTCCTATGCCATCAATTGAAATTGAGATAGCAATTTCTGGATAAATTTTCTTTATTTTTGGCAATGTTTCTTTGATTTGTTCCACCAAAAATCCATTACTCGAAATATTAATATTTGCCTTTGGGCAAGCTTTTTTTACAGAGCTAATAATCTCTGGCAAATCCTTACGAAGAAACGGTTCTCCCCCACTAATATTTACGTCTTTAAGGGTGTCCGGTAATCGGAGATAAGCTTCTGGCAACATCTCTGGAAAGTCCTTAATTTGCCAAATATTACACATAATACAGCGAGCATTACACTTGTATGTAACAGCCACAACTGCATCAACGGGCATTTTTACTTTTGTTTTTTTTGCCATAAAAAATGAGGATTTTACTCTCTAAAATCTATACTAACTATATCATATTTTGGACCTTTCGACAAAGGAAAATTAGTAGCGCCTGTCTTTGTTTTGAACGTCACCTCAAAGGTTGCCGTCCAACAGACTTTTTATAACTAAAAAGTATGCAAAAAGTTCTGAGACTCCACTATTCGCGATTCATCTATCAAAAATTCCCACTCCTTTTCCCGGCGAAAGTTCTGCCTCAGACTCCGCCGCAGCTGCCAATTATTTATCTTTAAAATTTTCTTCAAATAAAACAATTTTATTGTGGCGGGGTCTGGGGTGGAGCCTTGGCCAAAGCAATTGCATAAAACTATAATCAACGATCGCCAATTGCGGAACCCCAGAAGTTTTGCCAACTTTTGATTTCAAAAGTGGGTCGGGCGCCAACCTTTACAGGTGGCGCACGAAAAAGAGACAGTCGCCTAAGGATACCTCCACAATTTAAAAAGAAAAGACCCGTCTACGCTTGGCGCAAACGGGTCTCTTGCGGTCTCCTAAATAAACCGCGTGTAGTACCGGCGGGTCAGTCGCTGACCACGCAGGTGTTGTCGGTAAAGACGGTGACAAGGTTCACGCCCAAGTCGCCTTTGGTCACCCCAGGGATGCCGGCTGGCGTCGGGTCGGGAACCTCTTCCGTCGGGTAGTTGCAGGTGATGGTCGTCTCGAGACCACCGCCCCACTCCCACTCGCCATCGTCCAAGTTGACGCTGTACGTGGGGTATTCCTCTCCCCACAGGCAGAGGTTCGCCTTGGAGACGACCCAGTACTCTCCGCAGGAGAAGGTGGTCATCTCGTTGGCACCGTGGAAGGTATTGACGTTCTGCCAGTCGAACTCTCCCTCTTCGGGGCAGTCAAACTGACAGTGGATGGGACCGTAGCCGGCGCAGAAGCCATCATTGCACTCCTGCCATGGACCACAGTCGTCATCCATGTAGCAGGCGCCCTCTTCGAGTGGCGCCTCGCATTTGTTGTTGCTGCAGACCTGGCCGTCGTCACAGCTGACGTCCGAGTAGCACTCCAGGCACTCGTAACCTTCTGCGTCATCGACCCATCCGCAGAACGGCTGGGCCGACGTACAGCCATGGTTGTACCCTTCTTCCATTTCTGAGTCCGGGTCGCACTGGTAGCACGTGTTCTCGGCGGTAACCAGATCCGCCAAGCAGTAGTTGCCCAACCCGACCAAAGCGCAGTCGGTGTTGGTGTTGCAGTTCAGAGCGACCAGGTCGCTGTCGAAGCAATCGTTGTTCTGACAGGCCATACCGACCGGACAGAGCTTGACCGTGAGCGTGCCGTCGCCGTTGTCGACGCCATAGCACTCCCACTCCACGCAGGTACCCGTCTCGAAGTCGCAGTCGCCGAACTCGCAGTTCGAGTCGTCGTTGCACACCGGGTAGACGAAGTCGTCCGCCGGATTCGCGTAGTAGCAGCTGCCGAACATACAGGAACCGCTCATCGGACAGTCGTCGTCCAAATCACAGTTCAGGGGGTACTGGCAGCCGTAGGTCGTAAAGTCGAGGGTCGACGCCCAGTAGTCCACCTGACAAGTCCCATCCGCGTCGCAGACCGGGTACTCGATGTGAACCCCGCCCGAACTATTGTCGCACCACGAATTGCTTTCGCAGCCCGCGTTGCTGTCACAGGGGAAGCAGAAGTCCTTCTCGGTGTTCGAGCAGAACGTCGTGTGGCAGTTGTCCTGCGTGCAAGGATCGCCATCGTCGCAGTCCTCGCTGGACTCGCAAACGATCTCCTCACAGCCGAACACCGAGACAAAGATCCCGACCTGCGAGGAGCTGATGCCCCAGGTACAGATGGAACCGTCGTCACAACCCATGTCCACGCCGTACTCGATACACGGCTGACAGAGGCTAAGACTCTGGAGGTCATAGTCCTCGATGTTCAGGCCCGACTCGACGCAGAAGTCTCCGAATTCCGAGCCGGCGCAGTCAGCGTCCGTCTCGCACATCAGGGACTTGAACCATCCCTCTCCGTAGAAGCACTCGTCATCGAAGGAGCAGGTGCCGCCGCTGCACGTATCGACCGTGCAGTCATCGCCATCGTCGCACTCCACGTCGGAGTCGCAGGCGAGGCAGTCGAGGTCGGTGTCGAAGCCACAAGTGTTGTTGTCACACCACTCGTTGGTGCACGGATTGTTGTCCGCGCAGTCTGAGTCCGAGATGCACTGCACCGGAACGCAGTAACCGTTCTCCTGACAAACGGCCATCGCGCCACAGACATTGCCAACCGCGCCGGGAATGGCGGGGTTCTGGCAAGTACCCATGAGGCAGATGTCGTCCGTACAGGAGTTGTAGTCGTTGCACTCGTAGTTGGTCTGGCACTCGCAGGCCTGGGGCACGTAAACGCACTGACCGGCAGTGCAGAGGTTCTGGGTACAGGCGTCACCGTCGTCGCAGTGGTCGCTCGAGCTGCACTCGTACTCGACGCACTGGAAGTTGTAGCACTTGCCCTGCTCCCCGTTTTCGAGGTCGCAGAACTTGGCCTCACCCTTGTACCAGTAGGCGCACTCCTTGACCGGCAACTTCTCACTGGAGTTGCAGCTCACGTTGACACAGGGGTCATCGCTTGGAGGGCAGTCCGAATCGACCTGACAGAGATCCTGACAGGCGCCGTCCGAGCACTCGCCGGGACAGTCCATCTGCTCGCCACCGTTGCACACGCCCGTCAGGCAGTAATCGCCCGTGGTACAGGCGTTACCGTCGTCGCAGGTCGCGTCGTCAGTGTAGTCATAGTCACATTGACCCAGGTCGTTACAGGTCGAGAGCGTACACGGGTTGTTTCCGTGGAAGTCCTCGCACTGCGCGTCGGTGTCGCAGGTGTAGACGCAGCCGGTACTTCCGGATGCGGTCTCGTAGCATGCCTGGTTTTCGCCGCACTCCACCGCGAGGGTGTAGATGCAGGTTCCCCAGTTGCAGACGCCGTCGTAGCAGGCATCCTTGTCCGTGCAGTCCGCGTTGGACGAGCACTGGGGCTCGACGATCTCTTCCGTGGTCTCTTCGCTGGTGTCCGTCTCGTCGAAGCTGTCGCACGAGGACTTGTCCTCGACGACGTCTTCGGTGATGACGGTGTCCTTGGGATCAACCAGACCGTTGCAGGATCCCTCGATGCAATACCAGGGCGAGCACTCGGCGTGCGTTTCGCACGCGATCATGTCTGCCAGCGGATTGCTGGTGTCCGACTCCGACACAACGTCCGGAGAGGACGTTGTGATGGGTTTGCCACTTTCGGTACAGCCGGCCGCGATGACCAACAGCACCAACAGGGAGAACAGGTTCATTCGAATGACTCGCATGGGTAACCTCCAAGGTGAGCTTTCGCTCGTTAAGAAAAATGATTGTCAGAGAACTTGGTCCTAATGCCATCACATAGGCCCTAAATAATCAAAGCCCCTATGGTGGAATTAGGACATTTTAACATTAAAGTATAGCAAAAAACTGGTGTTTTGTCAAGGCAAAAGACACCACCTCTGTCACCCCATATTTAATACGGGGTCTCAAGGACACATCTCTTAATAACGTCTTTTACAGAAGATTTAAGACAGTCGAGACACCTTATCAAGTAAGGTGTGACAGAGTGGTAATTTTAGCAAAAAAAAGACCCCCATCAGTATCGACTGTCGGGGGTCTCTCGTTTAGGATTCAAGCCTTTTCCTAAATGGCTAGACCGTTTTGACATGGCCTGTTCAATCATTTGTGGAGGTTTGAACTTCTCCGTTGAGTTTTCACTCAGTCGCGGTTTATGTGACCTTGGGTCACAGTTCCCCGCTGGGGTAGACGATGCGCATGATGCGCCTCCTCAGTGGCAGTCGACGGTCAGGTCGGTCTCGGCGTCGTACGCGTCGTACGTGCCGAAGCCACAGCCCTGGACGTCATCGCCGATACCGTACTCGGCGCCGTTGACCTCGCAGTACTCGGGCGCGATGCCGTCCAACCAGTTGTCGTGGTTGTCGGACACCATGCCGTTCGTCAGCTTGGTCCAGAACCCGCGGCTCACGTTGTCGAGACGGTAGAAACCGCTCGACGTGCCGCAGTTCTCGTCGTCCATGACGATGTTCCAGTGAAGGCCACCGGACTGGGACGAATCGAGAACGCCGCCGCTGAAGTTGACGCGGTAGTCCACGTCGTTCTCCAGGACTTCCGGGTTCCAGCAGCAAGTGATCGAGTAGAACTCGACCTCAGGCTCCGGATCCGGCGTGGGCTCGGGGTCGACGACGGGATCGGGGGTCTGGCAGGTGCTGCACGGTCCGGGCTCGGCGGTGTACTCGACGCACACCGGATTCGCCTTTTCCATGTCGCAGTACCAGCTCTCGTCGTCGTAGCGCTGGCAGGTATCGGAACCCTCAACCTTCACGGTCTTGGAAGTCCCATCCTCGAAGTCGACGTCCGCGAAGTCCGTGTTGCAGAGCGTCTCGCACCGCATCGCCTGGAAGCCGAGCTTCGCGGTGGCGACGTGGTTGAGGACGCAGAGCTCGTCGAACTTGCAGTCATCGTTGTCCCAGCACTGGTTGGGGTCCCAGTTGGCGACGTGCTGACCCATCGGGTCACCGTCTTCGGTTGTGACAGGCACGGGTCCGTCGATGGACACGGTGTCGTCCGGCGCACAGGCGCCGAAGGTGAGGGCCAGCAGGGCCACGAGAAGCAGGCTTGTCATCCGGTACATGGTCGTTCCTCCGCTCTGGGTGTTGTTGTCGTTACGCTTCAGCATGATCGTTTCCTCCATTGCTTTCTGATTCTGTTGTCAAAAGACACTTTAACCATTTGAACAGTCAATCTCAGATTAACTTCTCAAATGGGCGGGCAAGTGAAAGATGCTTCACTTGCCCGGCACCGTCAAAGGGGTTGAAGAACGAGGCGGGCACGTTGGTCGACGTTCCTTGCGGAAGTACCGTTGTGCGATCCCGCCAGGCGAAGACGCGAGGGGCGACTTCCTAGTTGAAGCCGACCGTCGTCGTGCCGCTGCCGCAGTAGCCACCGCCGCAAACACCGCCGACCACGATACCGGTGGTGACCACGCCGACTGCCGTCCAGAACCACCACTTCTTGTAGATGGGGTCGGACTGGATGACGACGGGCGCGGGACGCACGATGATGTTCGGCGCGAAGGTCGGGCGCATCTCGGGCAGGTTGATGTCGGGCGCCTTGACCAGCACGGAGGCCGGCTTGACCACGATGGTCGGCGTGACGGTGACCTTGGCCGGACGGACGACGACCTTCGCGGACGAAGGCTTCACGACGAGCTTGAAGCTCTGCTTGAGGTCACCGGTCGGCGCCTCGGTCAGAGTTTCGACCACTTCGGGGGCGACGGGCGGGGCCTTCTGGGGCTCACCATCCGCGAACGCGGCGGCGGGAACCAGGGTCAGCATGAACGCGACGACCAGCAACGTACGGAATGTCTTTCGCATGGGTCTCTCCTTCATTGAGGCACTATAGGCCTCGGTTTCGATTGACGATGTACACGGAAACGAGTTTTCCTTACAAGCCACAAATACTTATGACCTACAAGCAACACTCATTCCACTTTGACTATGACATTGCAGTATAGCATAGGGATCAAATTTTGTCAAGTCCCTAGGACACTATTTGAGAAACTCCTCTAATCAACTAGATTATGACTAAAACCACTCCCCTTTTCTAAATCTTTATTGTTATAATAATAGCACAAATTATAGGTTTTGTCAATGCACTAATAGCACCTAATCCTCTAATTTTAGTAAAAAAGATCCCCCAATAGCATTGGCTACCAGGGGACTCTTGTCTAGGATTCAAGCCTTGTCCTAGATGGCTAGACCTCTTACGAAGTGGCCTGTTCAATCATTAAGGAGGTTTGAACTTCTCCGTTTTGTTAACGCCGAGTATATGTCACTCTGCGTTAACGCTCTCCACTCGGATAGGTGACTCTCACTTGAGTGTCTCCTCGTTAGGGGTTTACTTCGTCGCGTCAGCGCCGCGGTAGAAGTTGATGGTCCCGTCGCCCTGGTTGACGATGCTCACAGTCTGAGTCAACGTCCACGAGCCGGCGCGAATTGCCTTGACGGGCTTCTTCGGCGCGGGCGGTGTGGGGGCGGGGGTGATGACCACCGGGGCGGGCTTCGGTGCCGGAGCGACGACGACGGGCGGAACGATGACCGGCGTCGGGGCCGGCTCGTCGCAGCACGACATCAAGATGGAGATGAACTCGCCGTCTTCGAGCAGCTCCTGCTTCATCCGCAGGAACAGGTCTTCCTCATCGATCTCCTGCCGCTGCCAGAGCGCCGAGGCGTCCGGGTCGGTGAAGATGATGTTGAGGACCAGCGCTCGCAGCTTGCCTTCGTCGATCGCCGCGACTTCCGTGGTCCCCGTCTTCGACGCGATGTACGCGGCGATCTTGGGATCGGTCGTAACGGTCTTCTTCACGATGGCGATGACCGCCGCCTCGTCCAAGCCTCCCTTGCGGGCGACCAGGCTCTTGACGGTGGGGTCAGCGGCGATTGCGGTGGTCACGATGGCCTTGAGCTCCGCAGGGGTGGGCAAGAAGATCTTGCGGGCTTCCGGCGCCTTGAGGGCGGCGGCGACCTGCTTGACGGCCTCGGCCTTGACCAGCGGGGCCACGAGCTCGGGGACGTCATCCTTCTTGACGCGGTTTCCGAGTCCCCAGGCAGTTGCCAGGGTCAGAGCTGCGATAACGACGATCGAGATCGCGAGTACGGTCCAGAGATTTCGCATTTCCATTTCTCCTTGGGGTTTTACCCCGTTTGAGTATCTATCGGTCAACCAGAATGCTTTCATTCCTTTCAATACATAGGTTAGTATGAACTGAAAGCAATGTCCAATCAACACGATTAGAACATTCTATAATAGCACACCCTTTAATTTTTGTCAATAGCCGCTACCTAAACAATAAAAAGACCCCCATCAGTATCGACTGTCGGGGGTCTCTCGTTTAGGATTCAAGCCTTTTCCTAAATGGCTAGACCGTTTTAACATGGCCTGTTCAATCATTTGTGGAGGTTTGAACTTCTCCCTTGAGCTTTCACTCAGGCGCGGTTTATGTGACTTGGAGTCAGTAAAACCGCTCGGCATAGACGATACGCATGATGCGATCTCCTTCGATCAGCCGATGATCGCGAGCCAACCGAATCCGAGGACGATGGCCACGGCGGCGATGGCGATGACCGGGGCGACCCACGAGGCAGCCTCGTTCGGATCGACTTCGATGATCGGGTCATCGTCGTCATCGTCCACGATCTCTCCGTCTTCGACGAAGAACTGGGCATCCGCGGCCTGCTCGTGGATGGCCGCCGCGAGATCGTCGTCGTCGAGGATCTGCGCCAGGTCGTTGGAGCCAGCGAGCTCCACGATCTTCTCGATCGAGTCGATACCGGCAGCCTCGAGCTGATCCGCGATCTCGTAGGTGATGGCGTCGATCGGCAGGTACCAGGGGAACACTTCGGGGAGCTCGACCTGGATGGTCGGGGTCGCCTGCAGCGCCGCGGCTTCATCGAGAATCTCGCTGGCCACGTCTGCGCTACCGACGATCGTTGCGACCATCTCGGGCTCGGAGGCGAGGAGCTTCTCGATGCTGTCGATACCGCCCTTCTCCAGGAGCGCAGCGACGTCCGGGGTGATGAGGGTGAGGTCTGCGAACCAGTTCTTTCGGTCAGTCATGACGGGTCTCCTTGTTGAGGTAATGAATCCAGTTGTCAACGGAACACTTATTCCTTTCAACTCACCTACCCGCAATGCTACGCACAGCGTTGCAGGCGGACAGCTTACTATGAGCTCAAAGCAATATCCAATCCACACAGATTAGAACATTCTAGAATAGCACACCAAGTAAATTTTGTCAATAGCTGTCTCTTTAAGAACTCAAATTCCCACAAAATTAAATTCCAAATTGTAAATAACAAATTTCAAAAATCAGAAAGAAAGACATCAACTCTGTCAACCCGTTTTTAAAACGGGATCTCGATAAATCATCTCATAACAACGTCTTTTGGGGGAAGCATCAAAACAAACGAGATGCCGTATCAAGTACGGCATGACAGAGACAGAAAATAAAAAAAGTCCCCCATCAGTATGGACTGTCGGGGGACTCTTGCTTAGGATTCAAGCCTTTTCCTAAATGGCTAGACAACTTTTGAAAAGTCACCTGTTCAATCATTCGAGGAGGTTTGGACTTCTCCTTTTGATCTCTGTCGAGATCGCCGTCAGCAGCCGTCCGGCGCAAGCTCTTTCGCGATACGCGCCGCAGCGTCTTCGCCTACCATGAAGGCCAGCTCAGCTCCGAGAACATCGTAGAGGTCACCGACCTCCGTGATGCGATTCGATTCCAACTTCGCCGCGAGTGTGGCGTCGATGGAGTCCAAATGGCCATACCAGGTTTCCGTCGCAGTCGTGGAAGCGGTCATACCTTGCCTCGATGAGATTTTTATTCACCAGCTAACCAAAGATAATATCACATAATTATAATTTTGTCAATACAAAAATGCGCTTCTCAGCGCATTTTTGTTCTATTTCGTCTGTATATTACATGCCAATAATCTTGTCTTCTTCATTAAAATCAGGATATTCTTTCTTTGTCTCGCTATCTACTATCTTCTTGATTTCAATCGGCTTCTCCACTTTCACCTCTACCACAGGCTCTTCTCTAATTTCTGGAGCCTTAAATTCATTAGAAATATCTGGTACAGCAATGTCCTCTTGTGGAAAGGCTTTCTCCGCTTCTACTGGTTTTTCCTCCATTTCCTCTACCTCATCCATCTCTTCCACCTCATCAAAATCCTCAATCTCTGGAACTTGTTTCATCTCCAACATATCTTCCTCCACACTCTCATTGACTGGCACGTCATCATTCTCTATCAAATGTGGCTCTATGTCTGATCTGGCTGGCATGGCAAAAAGTTTATCTCGCTCTGGGTTATATGTTAGAACAACATAGGCAATCCCCAGAATAACACCAAAGACCAAGCCAAAGATAATATTCATCAAGATGTTAGGTCGGACTGGATACTTGGAAACCAACGGAGTATCTAAAACTTTCAAATCCACATCTTCGATTCCAATATAAGCACTTTTGTTATTTGTCAGGGTATAAGCAATTGCTTGAGAAATTTGCAAAGCCTGGTTTGGATCTGTATGAAAAACTGAAAATGTTAATTTACTTAAGCCCGCTGGAATTTCTGCCTCAACTGTCTCTACCCACTTTTCTCTTTTCTTTAATTCATCTGAAGGAAAATAACCTTCTTCAACATAAAAACCAGAATTGATAACTTCCTTCAAGAATGAACTAGAAAAAACAACCTGAGCCAACTTATTGGCAATTCTCTCTTCTGATTTTGAAGCACTATAAGCATCAATACTAAAGCTAGATTTTTGTAAAACTAAAATACTAACTGTTGAACGATATAGAAAAGGCTGAACCAAGCTAAAGACAAGAGAAACTAAAACAACAATCAAAGTCACAATCAAAACTTTTCTCCAATCTCGATTTATAATTTGCAAATGGTTTATTGGCTTAACATTTTCCATAGTTTTTATTATATTCCGCTAATAAATTAAAAGCGGGATTATTTTTATGACTATATTATAACACAAAACGCAACAATGTTTAAGTTTTTTTTAAGCCTATTTTACTTTTCCAAGAACAACTTCAACTTCTTTTTCCTCAGCTCCTCTTTTGATTTTTATATTAAGACTGTCACCGACGTGATATTCAGCCATCAAATCACTTAGATTTCTACTTGCACTTAATTCTTCTCCTTCAATTTCCAAAAGAATATCTCCTTCTAATAAAATTCCTTTTGCTGGACTAGCAGCATCAACACCACGCACAGCGGCTATCATTACCCCTTTTGTTTGATTGATCTCTGGATTCAAAACTTCTGATAAATCATAAAAATTAATTCCCAAATACGGTCTCTCCCATTCTTGATCCTGAACTACAAACTTCATCTTTTCTGTAAAATGATTTAGAGGGAGAACTAATCCACTCTCATCAATCACCAAGCCAGAAACACGACCATCAAGACTAACCACAGGACTCCCCAAATACTCACCATCTAACTGTTCATCAAGCAATAAGTATTTATAAGACACTTCACTGCTTCGAAGCAAAGATCCAGCTTTTTCTGAAACTGTGTATTGTAAATCTTTTATATTAGCATCAGCCACCCCCCCATTCTGACCAAAGACAAACAAAGATTGTCCCTCGACCAAATTTTCTCTTAGATTAAATTCTGCAACTGGCAAATTATTCGCCGCCACCTTTAGAAAGACAGCCCCAGTCACTTCATCAATTACTACCTTTTCTGTCTTGAAAACTTGATTGTCATTAGTTACAACGCTATATGCAATCTTTTCATTTTTTACTACATTCTCATAAGTCACCAACCAACCATCGTTTGTTATAATCAATCCCTGACCCAAATAATCTGTAGGAATTAAACTTGAACCAACCAAAGGAGTAAATTTCTTGTCTTTATAAATACTCACAACAGTGGGCTTAATCTTTTGAATTGTTTCACTATAATCCAAGTCTCTCTCGCTCAAACCTTTTCTAGAATCTTGAGTAGAAACCAAATCATCTATTTTTTGAGATAGATCCGAATAATTCTTGAAATTAAAATATGAATCTGGCATCAAAAAACTATTTAGCCACAATTCTCCAACTACACCACTCAAAAAACCAATCACCAAGACAACTACTAATAACGTTAAAAGTGATCCATTAAATTTCTTCATATTTGCAAGTAAATTATTATTCAGTTTATTATGTTTTACTTATACCACAATTCCTATAACCCATTTCTTACCCCCACTGCGCTGAAAATAGCACAAGCAGCAAACAAAGTCCACCCACAACAAGGAAACTATATATCCTTTTTCTATTAAATGTTTCAGACAAATAATGTTTGCTTAACCCCAACATTACATAGAAAGCAACTGCTAAAGCAAACCCATTTACATAATAACCAGTTGGCAAGAATGACACTGCTACAAATATTTCTACCAGAGACAAAACGATCACCAAAACAAACAACCAATTTTTTATAACATCAAATTTATTTATCCAAAAATACTGATAAGTGATCAAGCTCATAGCCAAAAACAAGACTAGAGACAAAAGCCAAACATTGAGTTGTAGCAAAATCAAACCACCAAAACCAGAAGAAAACAAAAAGAAAGCAGACAGCAAACTAATATACAATGACATGCTTTCCAAGGAATAAGGCTGATACCGAAATGGAATATAAAAATACAAATAATATTGATAAATCAAAAAGTACAAGACAAGTCCCGACAAAATGACGACTACATGAAAAAACCAAGCCTCTACAATAAAGACCAGAAACAACCAACTAGCTAGACTAAATATCAATGGTAAAATCAAGAAATGGACCAAGTTTTTATTGAACTTAAACTTACAAACAAAAAATATAGTAGCTATTTGTTGCAACAAGATAAGCAAGACAATCAGCCACCACCACTGTTGATATTCTTTCATTAACTCCAAACCAACGATCCAAGTCAACGGAATCATCCAAAGTATGATTTTTCTAAATAAATACATTAATTTACTGGGTTAAAAGTGATTTCAAGTTTGCCTGCTCTTCCGCGATAGATGAATCACCTTTTTCCATTTTGATAATAATTTCTTTTATGTTTTTCGTCAGAACAAGCTTTAGAGACTTTTCTTCTTTTGTCTGAGCAGGATACATCAAAAAGCGGTTCCATTCAAGCACAAGAAAATTGTATAAGTCTTGCTGATTAGAAAATTCTTGAGTATCGTAAACTGACAAGAATCTATTTATCTCCGCCTGAAAACTCAACCCATCGGAAACAACAGGCCTATCATCTGTAACCACAAGAGAACTCCCCTTTTTATTTATAAAATTTTGATACACAAAAAAATAGGCGATTACCGCCAATATAAAAATAAAAACAATTAGAAAACCTATGAAGATTGTTTTTGTCTTATTACTCATAACTTATCCTTCTGCCCCCTCTTCTATTTTCTCTACTTTTTCTTTTGTACTCCAGAATTCTTTTAAGATAACAGTAATGGCAGTCGCCACAGGAATAGCCAAGATCATACCCAGCAAACCACCAACCTTCGCACCGACCATCAAAGCCACAATACTTATAATTGGATTCAAGCCAACTGCCTTCTGCATAACCTTTGGAACCAACAAATTATTTTCTAACTGCTGAATTATAACGTACAAAATTAAAACTAATAAAGCTTTTACCGGTGATTGAGTAAGAGCAAGCAAAATAGCTGGCACAGCTGAAATAAACGGACCAACATATGGAATAAACTCACCGATCGCGGCCACCAAAGCCAGGATCAAGGCATAATTCACACCCAGAATTAATAAACCAACATATGACATTAATCCAATAATCAAACTCAGGACCAGCTGGCCCTTTAACCAATCTCCAATTTTCTTTTGGACCTTATTGATCAATTGCAAAGTAAATGGTTGATATTTATCTGGGAGGATAAATGACAAACTTCGTTTCATTGCACTTTCCTCCACTGTCATATAAAAAGTCATCACTAGAATAACAAAGAATGAAACGATTCCACCAAACACAGCAAAGACAGATGAAACTACAGACCCAACAGCTGAAGAAATATTATCCTTCAAAGCAGAAATTCCTTCATTTAAATTATCCAAAACACCATGTTCCAATGAATATGATTTTAATCCCTGATAAGTATCTCCTATTTTTTCAAAATACTCTGGAAAGTTTTTTGACAACTGTCCAAACTGCTCAACTAGCGGTGGGATCAATGCGTAAACTGCCAAAAAGATTACAGAAAAAAACACAATATAAATTAATAAAATACCCATCCATCTAGGTAGTTTGAACTTTTGCATTTTATCAACCCACGGGTCAACAGCAGATGCAAAAATTAATGACACAAAAAGGATAGCCAAAACCTCTTTGATCATGTAAAGAAAAAACAGAATTAGAATAACCAAGAAAAACTTAATAATACTCAAAATGGACAAATCAATTAACTGACGTTCTGGTTTTTCTGACATATAAATTAATAAAAATTATAAAGGTTTATAAAATAAACAAAAAATCCCCTCTTTCTGTTTACATTTTCTCAATAATATTATATAACAAAATCACTCAAGAGACAAGATAATCAGGTATAGAGCATTGATAAAGAACCTGATCTAAATTATAATAGAGTAGATGAAAGCTGTATATAACAAAAAAGCGACGTTTGATTACGAAATCCTCCAGAAATTCGAGGCTGGGTTAGTTTTGACTGGACAAGAGGTAAAAGCCATCAAAAACAACCAAATTAACCTAAAAGGAGCCTATGTCAGCCTACGCTATGAACCCGCTCCTGAGCTATTTTTGATCAAGGCTCATGTCTCTCCTTATGTAAAAGCCGGTCCCCTGCCAGACTATGATCCAGAGCGGCCACGGAAGCTTTTATTGAAGAAACAGGAAATCAAAGGATTATTGGGTAAATTAGAGCAAAAAGGCTTGACAATAGTACCCTTATCAGTGTATACTAAACGCAATCTTGTTAAGCTTTCTTTTGGCTTAGCGAAAGGAAAGAAAAAATATCAGAAAAAAGAGCAAAAGAAAAATCGTGATATTGATAAAGAAATAAGTAGAACATTAAAATATCAATAAACAATTACGGGGATGATGGTCTTCGACAAGAGATTCCCTTGATTTGTGCAGTATGAGTTGGTGTGCTCATAAACTTCACCAAAACTACAAGTGCAAATAAACTTGTAAGCGGAGTTAAAGGTGTTTTCACAATGCCTAGCTTTGCTCCTGTTGCCGCTTAATAGCCGCAACCATCGGTCCGTCAATGCTCGCTAGACGATCCCCGGTGTCATAATGCGAGCTTCGATCCTGGACTTGTCTTCATCCAAGGTCAAAATCAATGAAGGCTCGAATTTTCAATATTTTGTCTACTCCTAAGTTGAAAATTTTAAAAAAATAGAGTAAACTAATGCTGTAGAGTCAAATTAATAGTTTTCTTGGACGCGGGTTCAACTCCCGCCATCTCCACCATTCTTCGCGTAGCGAAGAATGCCCTTCGTAACTTTATTGTGGAGAAGGGCTACGCTTCGAATGGCGCAGCCAAAAGAAAAAAGTAATTACAAAAAATGAGAAAATCCTATAAATTCAAAAAAAGAGTTAAGCAAGAAAAACAATTTGCTTATAACTCCCAAATAAAAGCCCCAGAAGTCATGGTTATTGACGAGGCGGGCACACACCTTGGTGTTTTAAATACAAAAGAAACAATGGAAGCGGCGCAAGAAAGAGGCTTTGATCTAGTAGAGGTATCACCTCGAGCCACTCCGCCTGTATGTAGGATTATGGATTTTGGAAGTTTCAAATATCAAAAAGAAAAACAAATCAAAGCCCAAAAGAAACAAGCCAAAACAGTAGAAGTGAAAAGTGTTCGAATCTCAATGAAAATTGGTGAACATGACAAAGAAACAAAGATCAAACAAGCAAATAAATTTTTAGAAAAAGGACATAAGATTAAAATAGAGTTAATTCTACGTGGACGTGAATTCAAGCACTTGGACATGGCTAAAGACGTTGTCAGAGAATTCCAAAAAGAATTAGCCTTTCCAGTTCTAGTAGAACAAGCAGTTACAAAACAAGGTAATAAATTATTTTCAATATTAATTCCCGACACAAAATAATCCAAGCTTATAGTAACCCCCGTTAACTAGTAGGCTTAATAATAGATATGGCAAAATTAAAGACAATCAAAGCTGTTGCAAAAAGAGTTAGAGTAACAAAAACTGGTAAAGTAATGAAGAAGAAAGCTGGTCGAGATCATTATAACTCTCGTGAAACTGGTAAGGTTACACGCAACAAACGAAAACCTACAGTTCTTTCTGAATCACATGCAAAGAACGTCAAAAGATTTATTAATGCATAATCAATTGCGATAACTGAAATATATGCCGAGAGTAAAAAGAGGTACTAGCCACGTCAAAAAAAGACGAAAAATCCTTAAAGCGGTTAAGGGTTATCGTCATGGACGAAAGAATTTAATCAAACTTGCAAAAGTTGCTATTCTAAAAGCTGGAGTATACGCTTACCGTGATCGACGTAACAAAAAAAGAGTTAATCGTCGTCTATGGCAAATCAAGCTTAATGCAGCTGTCCGAGTATTTGACATTAGCTACAGCAAATTCATCAACTTGTTAAAAACAAACAAAGTTGAACTAGATAGAAAAGTTCTTGCAGATCTAGCTGAAAATAACACAGAGTTATTTGCAAAGATCGTAGAAAAGTTAAAACCTGCAGCAAAATAAACAAAATATAAAAAGAGCCCCGCCATTGGCGGGGCTCTTTTTTCTTTATAAAAAACGAGGAGCAGTCTTGGACTTGCTCCCCGAGAATGATCAATTCCGGAGTTGACTTCCTTGAGCCAAACGATGCCTGTTGGCCAAGAGACAGACCTGAACGTCGAGACCTCGATCGTCAGCGTAATGAGCTTGGATCTCTTCGCCACCAAAGCTACCGATCACGCCGTACTTTCCGGTCCGACGAATATGGATCTCGAAGTTCTCCGTGGTTCGATCAACCAGAGACTCATTCGAACTTTCTGCAAGAAGAGCTGTAGCAACCCCAATTGCACGGAAAGCTATCTCTGACAAAGGACGAGTCGAACTGAGAATCATGACATACGGGAATCCGCTCATACGCACCTCCTTGTTACACGAATCACAAAGCATAGATTAAAATAAACTATAAACTTTGTCAAATCCCCTGTTTATATATGTGGTTGACTTTTGATAAATAATTCTCTATACTTGTAGCAGTCACTTTTTGGACCGGTGGTGTAGTTGGTTAACACGTCGCCCTGTCACGGCGAAGATCGCGAGTTCGAGTCTCGTCCGGTCCGCCAAAAAACACTGTTCTCTAGAACGGTGTTTTTTGATATATAAAAAAGAACCGATACGTTTGACGCAACGGTTCCTTGAGCATGAACTATTCTTCCGCTCGACGCTCTGCTTCTGCGATTTCAGTTTTCACATCTCTGATCAAATCTGGGTGAAGATCACACGGCACACCCAAAGATTCGCAAAGAAGAACATCTAAGTGAAAGGTGTCAAACGGCTTCACGAAAAGATTCAAGTCCGGACGACGATCCAAAACAGCCCGCATTGCCCTTGAAACAGGCAAATCTTCAAACCCGAAACTGTCAAGAAAGGCAATGAACTGAAAGTTTCCCCTAACGGAGGTTGGCTCAGCCATACGCAGAAGACACTCGATCAACCGAATTCCCCCATCTAGCTGTCGAGAGTCAGTGGCTTCATCAAGCGCAATCCCAGCCGTTCCGTAAGAAATGGTTCGCGCGACGATGAGTGCATTGGGAATTCTTCCGGTGCTAATGAAATCCAGAACCTCGCCTGCGTACTGACAAGTCTCTACCTCAAACTCGTCATACCGTCGAAACATGGAAGCTAAACCTTCTGCGATCCCAGGATCGTCGTCACAAATAACAATAAGCCTTCTCATCACTCACCTCTTCTAGGTTAACGAACACTTAGAGGTTAGCACCTTTTTCTGATCTTGACAATACTGAATTAATGTAGTATTATAGAATGGATCTCTTAAAGAGATACCTACAAATTTCACTTTATAAACAATTAATTTCACTTCTATGGCTAGACAAAATAAGAAAAAAGGCATTGGAACTAAGGTTCCAAAACTAAAGAAATTGCTAAAATGCAATAAAACAAAATAATCTTCATTAAAAGCCCCCCGCCGTTGGCGTGGGGCTTTTTTTTGCTAATTTTAGTCATTCAATAATAATACATATTGACAAGCCTATCTTTTTGTGCTATACTTTTAACGTTCGCTAGATCATTCACAGCAACCACAGACCAGAACCTTTTGGAGGCTCTCATGACCATGCACACGCAGCCCCTCAGCAGCGACAACCTTCGCAACGGCCAGGTCGGTCGCGACCCGAGCACCGGACAGTTCGCCAGCTTGGATATCGGCCGAGCGGCGACCTGCGACGACGAGTGCCTCGCGGGAAACGAGCGCCTCATCACCGACATCAACCCCCGCCACCCCAACTCCACCTACGTCTTCCTCTCCACCGAGACCCACGAGGAGCGCTTCGGTCGGATGGTGAACGGCGATGCCACCGACATGACGGAAGATTTCGTCTACTCCTGCTGCGACGACCCGGAGCAGGCGGCCATTCTCCTCGAGGAGCTCCGCCAGGCACAGGAAGAGGCACTCGGCAATTTCACCCGCGGCTTCAAGTCCCCGGAGCGGCTCGCCGAGGAGCGCCACTGGGAGGCCGTGCTCGCCGAGAATGCGCCCTGCATCAAGCGCGCGGCTGCCAAGGCCAAGCGCCACCGGCAGGACGCCACCGCCCGCGCCGAAGGTCGCATGACCAAGACGCAGCGGCGTCGCCGCAACAAGGCCGCCCGCAAGGCCGCGGCGGCCACCATCCAGGCGTAGGCAACGCCACCCACCCCGGTGACGCTCATCGTCACCTTCACCAAAGACCCGTACGGAGCATTTCGTGCGGGTCTTTTCTTTTTAAAAAAAACCCTGAAATGTCTCACCGCACTTGATGCGGTGTCCAGAACACCCCAAAGCACTTACTTAACAAGGACTGGTTGCCGTATCAAGCCTGCCTGCCAGTAGGCAGGTACGGCAAGACAAAAAACAAAAGAGACGCAAAATTTTGCGTCTCTACAAATATATTTTTTCACCTTTTCCTTGGTCCTTTCGTTTATCAGTTCTTTTGTTTGTTTGTTTGTTTGCTTGTTTGTTTGTTTGTTTGTTTATTTGCTTGTTTGTTTATTTCTTTTCCAAATACTGCCAAAGATCATACTTACTCATAAAATAAATTCCAACTCCTACAATAACAGCAATCACAAACCAAAACAAAACAATTTTCCACTTGGCTCGCCAAAAGTCTACCTTTTTTATCACCCCTTCCCTACCCACTCGATAAAGAATTAGCGCGCCCCAGGCAGCCAAACAAAGGATAACAATAGCGATTAAATAATCGTAACGTATTTCCATATTAAAATGCAGCTATTACATAATTATCACTAAACACTCTATAAACCAACCAGACGCCAAGCAACAAAAAGAATATCAGAAAATTCAAAATCAAAATTGATTTTTGATGGTTACGCTTGTCCATACTAATTTTTTCTCAAAGAATCAACGTCATAAAAATCTTCGTGAAGCTCATCAAGATCAACATCCTTAATCTCTCCAGCAAACTTCTCGTCACGATTTCTAACAACCTTTTTTACCCCACCTTCTTCTTTTTCCGACTGACGACCAAGATCACTTCTGACGGCTACAGCCTCGTCTCCGTCTTGACTACTCCCATTGGAACCTTCTTTTATCATAGGAATGTCCTTTGCTAGGTACCCAGACTCTTCATGGCTCATATCATATACATCTGTCTTGTGTGGCTGATACCCCTCTTTTTCGGTCGTCATGTAGTATTCATTATTACCAACCAAGAATGCATACTTACCCTTTTTCTCTGTAACCTGAGTATCTAATAATTTATTAAATTTTGTATCAAAGACACGTACAATTGATCTCTTTAATGACTTTCCAGACAAGGCATCCTTTACCATACCCCAAGAAACAGGCTTTTCTGCATCAGCCAATCTCTTGAAGATGAAATAAATTACAAGCTGAACAACAATCAAACTACCAATCCATAACTCTGGTGTAATTATAAATGAAATCATAGCTAGAATCGGACCAAGCAAAGTAAACAAGCTTTGAACTTTCTTCCAACCAAGCTTTCTTTTAATTTGCTTGCCAGTTTCCATCTTTTTGTCTGGATCAAGTGGAATTGGTCTATTAATAACCCCCTCTTCTCCAACAATTATAGGGTCTCCATAATATACATCTTGATACTCTCCATCTGTCTCTGCGCGATCCAACAGCTCAGCTGGATACTTGTATTCTTTCTTTGATACCTCAAGGAAATATTTACCCGGCTTAACTATAAATTCATATCTACCCATTTTATCTGTAACCCGAGTCTGAACAAGTTTTTTCGTTTCATAATCATACAACCTAACAATAGCTAAGTCAGACGGCCTCTTTGTAATAGAATTATAGACGACTCCCCAACCTCGCTTTTTTCGTCTAGTGATAAGCATGAACGGTTGAGTAAATATAAATTGAAGATAAGTTAATAGAGAAGCTCCAGTTGCTCCGGTCAGCCCAACCGTAGCTACAGCCGTCACAGAACTTACAGTAGCAGCGACCACCACCGGCTCCTGTGCAACATCATTAACCCGTTCAACCGTAGGATTATTAATAGTTGCAGCCGTCACTTTTTTGGTTGACCTAACAACGCTTTCGACTGTGCTCTTTACCTGAGCCTTTACTTCTGCAAAATCTTCTTGTGTTACACCACTTACAACTGTTGAAATAGTTGTAACTATTTTATCTGTTGTTTCTGCTTCTAAAATTTCTTGGACCTCCGCCTCTTCTTCTTCATCTACTTCCACAATGACATCCGTCTCATCAAGGTCTGCCTCGTTTTCACAACCAGCGTCAGCCAAATCAATTAAACCATCGCCATCATTGTCCAAGCCATCACTACACGCTGTGGTCGAACCACCTGGATCACCTTCATCCTCTCCACCAACCGGAGGAACAGGACAAGAACCACAATCAGCAGCACAATTTGAGCAAGTTTCTCCACCACCACAAACTGCATTACCACAAACCTCCACCACTGGAACTGGACAAACGCCACAATCAGCAGAACAAGATGAACATGTTTCACCTCCGCCACAAACAGCATTACCACAAACTTCGGGCACGGGGCAAGCACCACAGTCTGCAGTACAGCTTGAACAAGTCTCACCGAATCCACAAACCGCGTTTCCACAAACTTCAGCTGGCGGACAAACACCACAGTCTCCAGCACATGTTGAACATGATTCATCCCCATTACAGGTTAAATCTCCGCAAAAAGGATCAACAGTCACCTCTTCAACCAACATAATACCAACTACAGAAACTTCGTCAGACTCAATTGTTTGAGCTTTTACCTTCATGTCGTCTAACCCGTTACCATCACTATCCACATCAACTACCTCACCAGTACCAGACTCAACATCAATTGGGTCACTAGTAATTCGAAGTCCAATATTATCAGTAACTGTATTTGAAGCCGTCAATTGAACAGCATGACTTTCTTCTAAATGAGAGAATGAGACTTTTGAAGTAACGACCATTCGGAAAAAATTCCAACCAGGCCCCATTATCACTTCACAGGTTTCTCCAGCACCACAATCGACAGGCTCTTCATTTGTAACTATTTCATTTGTAACTGAATTACTACTTACAACGTCTTCACCCTCTGTAAAGGTTCCGGTTGAAACATTAATTACAGTTTCACCCACATCTCCAGAAACCAAAGCTTTAAATTCTATAGTGTCACCAGCATCTCCAGACAATGCCTCAAATGAACAAGACACAAGACCTGCAGCATAACTACATTCTTCTTCGTTCACCAAAGAACCATCTACATAAGAAACCTCAGCTGGCAAAACATCTGTTATAACCACATTTGTAGCCTCTTCATCTCCATTATTTATATAATCTATTTGATAAGTTAAAACATCACCAACAAGAACATCGTCTCCACTTTGATTTTCAAAGGCATGAACCTGGAAGCCACCATAAACAATAAAGGCAGTTATAAGAACCACTCCAACCTTTGCAATTAACCCAAAGAAGACCCCAATAACACCCCAGTTTGTAAATCTATAAAAATGTTTATGATTTTTGTAAACTCGTCCATGACGAACAGCACCTTCTCCATGCAAAGAATGATAAACATCATCTCCTCGCCGACCAAGCAAGTCTGTAAAAAGAAGTTTATGAGCATGCTTTACCTTTCGACAACAAGGAGAAGCATTCAAAACAACTAAAAACAGGAACAAGATCATCATAAAGCAAGTAAATGCAATATACATGTTTGCCAGATTAGCAATTAAAGGAATAGTTCTCAGTTTTTCAGCTGTCTCCGTACCAGCAAAAACTGGCTGTCCGAAGTAAACTCCAACCACCTCATCGGCAACATTAACCCCAACTTTTTTTGTAATAATTAAATTTGCTTCTACCGGAGTATGAACAATAATATTCATGGCAACCGACAGTTCGGTCAAAACGTCATCACCATTTTTGGCCATAACCTTAAAACTATACATGGCATTTTCTGTCAGATCAGAAACCACTATTCCAGTTCCACCATTCAACCAGTCACTTTCCGTCTGAAAAGATCTTATATCACCAAGCAAGCCAGAACTGTTTAGCCAACTTTCTGTACCCACTTCATAAATTGCATATTCTGTTTCATTTGAATTTTCATTTACATTCAAGCTAAGAGAAACAGAGCTAGAATCTATCACAGAAGCCCTCTCAAAACCTGGCACATTTGCTAGGGTATAAACCAGTCCAAGATCCGCTAAACTACTCTCCCCATCACTATTATAAGCACTAATTGATCTCTGATAAGCCGTGTTCGGAGACAACCCCTTCTCTACCACGTGCTCCAAGTCTGTCTCATTAATTTCAGAGATTAAAACACTTGCTTCGTCATAAAATTTAAAGCTAGCTTCATTATCCGCTGTATCTGCAAAATTCCATTGGATAGAAGTTGAAGATAATATATCTGGTTTCTCTGCTCTCGGCATGGTTGGTGGATATTTATCGTCGCCGCCGTCACCACTAGTAGTAGAATAACTAATCGACACACCATTCAAAACTGGTGTCCTATAGGCACTATCTGTCGACACAACCATTCTCACACGAAGATCACTACCACCCGCCGCAAAGGTATGTTCTGTTCCATTTGTCACAGTCTCCCAATCTGATTCCTCAATAGACCCTCCTGAATACTCTTTTAATAAACCACTTGCCCCAGCAATACTGACCTCTTCTTCATCACCAGGAGAAACTATAGAATAAATTGTCGACAAAGCTCCAGCATACAAGCTCGACCACGTCACCGTATCATCAGTATAATAAACACTCCCAGAAGAACCAACCACAAAAGCCATATCACCAGACAGAATTCCATCATAATAATCTTCTACTCCACCAGTATCCAGTGCTTCCAACGTATCGCCAATCGCAATAACAGTTCCATTGTCACCAACTATTAAACCCCCGTTATCCCCAATCGCAACACCATTAAAGTCCTCTGATACCCCAACATCATCTGTATAATCAGTAAAAGAACCTACTCCATAATCAGCTATATAAGTCCCAGAATCTCCAACAATAAATGTGTAGATACCTCCCCCATCAAATGTCTTTACATCATTTAAATCAACAGTCACGCCGACAACACTCTCATCTGTACATACAATATTGTTTTGATCTGTAAAATCAATATTCAGAACTAAACCGTCAGAACCAACAACATAGGCATAGTCAGTGTCAATAGAGATTGCATTCATGTCATTACTATAGATTGGTGTACCAGCCACATGACAAATTTGATCTTCAATCAATTCATCCGCCGAATAAAAGTAAATATAACCACCAGCACCAACCATCATTGCATCACCAGAACCATTAATCTCAATACCGTTGAAATCAACCGGGCCCGACACAGGCTCATCGTAAGGAAGCTGCTCCCAAGGGTCTGAACCACTCTGAAAAGCAACTAAACCATTATCACCAGCAACGATGACGACTTCAGCGCCACCACCAAAATCTCTATAATAAAGATCATTAATATCATCTGTAATAACTAAATCATCCGTGGTTACGTCTGAAAAAACCTCTGGTTCTCCGCCCCCACCATTATACAAATCAAACTGAACTGTCCCAACCGTACTTTTCGTGATCAAAGGTGAGCCACTCTGCCAAGTATTAATAGCAGTCACCCCCTCTGGCGCAGTAAAGGTGTATTCACCTGTCAAAGCATCGAAAACAAAGACATCCTCTGCAAATAATACATTTCCGCCAGAAACATATTCACCATCCTCAGCAAGCTCGACGTTAACATCCGCCTGACTAGAATATAAACCAGCCATTGATAAAGTCATGTCATTCGACACATAAATTACCTCCCCATCATCATAAGTCACAGAATTTAATTGTAGATCTAAATTTGAATATCCAGTCGTCATCAAAAAACTTGTAATATCAGTATCGTTTTCAACAACAGAATCAAACTCAAAACTCGTCCCAGAGTTCAACCACAAACCACCGTCACCATCATCCCAATCATCATAGTCAACGCCATCATAAGACAAAGGCACCTGACTTATTGAATATTCAACATACTCATTAATGTCTGCATTTAGAGTCGCTGAATAAATATCGTCAGCTGTAGAATCAATAGTTCCAGAACTTATTTCATAATCTGTATCAACAGCATGTGTCTGTCTGTTTTCATACCTATAACCAGTACCATACCCAGATGAATTTCTTACAAAAATATCGACATCACCGTCACTGTCATAATCTCCAAAAGTTGCACTTACGGTTATATCTGCATTATCAAACCAGCCAGTTTCTCTTACAAAGCTTAAATTGCCATAATTCCTATAAATAATATTAGATGCACCCAAATTCCCCATATCACCAATAAAAATATCTAAATCATTGTCATTATCCAAATCAACTAATCTGCCAACCCCAACATTATTACTTACAAAACTTGTAAAAGTTGAATCCACATCAATATAATTGAGATCAAAATTACCAGCACTGTCATTTAAATAGATTCTCAATCCGGAAATAGAAGCAAAAAACAAATCTAGATCTCCATCATTATCCATATCTCCAAGCTGAAAAATACCACCATTCCCGCCCAGAGTAATTTCCTGACCTGAGTCTGTAAATGTACCGGTGCCATCATTTATAAAAACTGCTCCATTTAGATCCATAGGCAAAACAACATCAATATCACCATCTCCATCAATGTCGCCAGCATCAAAGTCGGCCATAACTCCATTCAAGGAACTTCCAAAAGGATCTGTAGCCTCTGAAAAATCACCAGAGCCATCATTAAGCCACAATTCCGGAGTCCCCTCGTTTCCGACCTCACCATCAAGAAGCATAACATCTTGATCACCATCACCATCAACATCGGCCGCTACTGCATCTTGATAATATCCAGGACCAGCCCCAAAAGGACTTGTCTGATAAACAAAACTATTGCTTCCGTCGTTTATCCAAAGACTATTAAAAGCCTCACGATTAGCTTCTATAATATCTAAATACCCATCACCATTAACATCCACGCTAATTGTGTCATAAGTAAATGCGGCTTGCTCTGTATACTCTGTAAGAGAATAAGAACCATCCCCATTATTAAGCTTGAAAATTCTCTGGCCGTACTCACCCTGTCCCCACATATCCATGTCTCCATCATTGTCAGAATCAAAAATCTTAGTAGTAAAAATAACATTTTCTTCCTGTTCATCAAAATCAAGAGAGCCATTGTTCAAATAAATATAATTTTGTTCTGAGGTTTCATTCCATCCCACATAACCATTACCTTCAACCAAATCTATGTCACCATCTCCATCAATATCTGCACCAACAATTAAAGATGTATTTCTGCCAGAAGTGAACAATGATTCTCCATCAGCAAACAGACCATACCCCTTATTTCTAAATACCTGATTTTGTCCAGTTGACCCATTATAACCATTAGAAGAAGAACATAGAACATCTTGATCACCATCTCCATCAACGTCCGCATACGTAAAAGACACATCACAAGTATCACCACTATCACTAAAAGTATTGCTAATTGTAAAATTGGCCTCCCCATCATTCAGGTACAATCCCATCTGACTAATAAGCAAATCCAAATCTCCATCATCATCTATATCTACTGCTTCTGTCTGCTGCATTGAGTTCATAGTATTAAACAAAGACGTTCGTGTAAAAACCATACCCCCGTCATTTGTGAAAAGATACGAATCATCTCCACTAGGACCATCATTATTAAATACCGCAATATCTATATCAAAATCACCATCAAAGTCCCCCACAGACACAGAATTTGTATTGCCATCCGTAGTTGCATCAATTGACGCAGGAGTACTCTCTGTAAAAGTAGCCGTCCCATCATTCAAATATATCTGAGCAGCAGCAGAACCCTGATAAGTTAAAATATCCACGTAACCATCTGAATTAAAATCTCCTATCTCAACACCAGCACCAGATGCATACTGAGTTGATCCTGAAAATGTTGCTCCTCCTGTATTTTCATAAAAAGTTGATCCCGTCGCAATATCCAAATCTCCATCATAATCAAAATCAGCTATACCAAAAGAATCTGAGCTAAATATTTCTTGCTCAAAAGTAAAGGTACCTGAGCCATCATTTAAATAAATATCTGCTAATCCATCTGTCCAATCACCAACAATAATATCCAAGTCTGCATCGTTATCTGCATCAAAAAATTCTATTATTGAAGTTTTTCCAGTACCAAAGGCAGGAGATCCAACAGCAAAGGTGTTTGTAGCTGGAATTACTGGATTACTAGATGATCCGGCAGCCACCATTGTTGTTCCTGACCCCTTAGTGAAACCATTAAAATTAGTCACATAAGGAAGATCCAATTTCTCTTCCTCAGAAGATTCAATGGTCGTAAAAGAACGAGGAGTCATATACTCAGAAACAGCACCAGAAAGGTCCTGTGCTCTAGCTCTCCAGTAATAAGTTGTATTTGAATCTAATGGATAATTTTCTGGTAAGGTAAAGGCTGTATCATCAACTGAAGATCCTTCATAGTAAGTCTCGGGCCAACCCTCTATAGAATCTCTCTGGTCCCAATATTTAAGCGTTGTTAAAAAATTTGCAGAAGTAGACAATTCAAATCTATAATAAAAAATATCTTCATCTGGATCGCCAGAAGCAAAGGTAAAAGTCTGGCCAGTTAATGGCACATCTTCTTCGTTCTCTGTAGGTAAATCAACCGTCAAATTGTCTGGAGCATTATTTGATGAAGTTGTAATAGATCCACAAGAAGCAGGATCAGAATCCCCTAAAGCATTAGTAGCCACGACTCTAAAATAATATAAAGTGCCAGCCGACAAGCCCGTCGCTGTGCCAGTTGTTACATTTGAATTTGCAGTTCCAGCTGATGACCAAGTAGCATTATCTGTTGATTTTTCAAGCGTAAAAGAATCTTCATCAGAAGAATTATCAGTCCATGACATTGTTACAGAACTATTTGTATAAGAATCAATTCCACAGGCGCTTGGTGCTGTCGGCCCATAAGTTCCAGAAAAAACCATAACCCGATTATTATCCTGATCAACCACATACAAATAATCATCCTCACCAGAAAAAGCTAATGATACAGGTGCATTAAATGTGCTTTGCGTTGTAGAAGAAGAATTCCCAAAGAAATCACTTTGCCCCAACACATACTCAGCCGACTCCTCATCAACAATAGTTTCAACATCAAATATCAAAACTCTATTTTGAAAAGTATCAGCCACATAAAGCTTATTATTGTAATATGCAAGACCACCATCTTCAGCACTAAAACTACTTGCGTCAGCACTATATCCACTTGGATCTGTCATTAAATCTGGAGCACCCAAAACACTTTCAGCATTCATTCCATCTGTAATTCCCTCAGAAACATCAAAAGTAACAATGCGATTTCGATCTTCTACAAACAAAACACCCCCACTTTCATCAACAGCAACCGAAAAAACATCACTAAAACCATCAGCAACATACCCCCCAGCTACTGCAGTATCAAAACTTGATTGACCAAGAACATTATCTGCCATCCGACCATCTTCTAACCCCGCCACCCCAAAATCATGAACAACTACTCGATAATTATCCGCATCAGCTATATACAAAATATCGTTTATATCATCAAAAGCTAAATCAACTGGCGCAGACAATCCGGCTTGTGTTGTAGCTACCGCCATAGACGTAAAATCAACCTGCCCCAAGACATAGACGGCTGTCTCTGACACAGCATCCAAACCATCACTAAGATTAAAAACTAAAACGCGATTATAAGTGCTGTCAGCTACAAACAAATATTTTACACCACTGATTGTACCAATCGCCATGCCTTCCGGACGTGCAAAATTATTATTAACAGGTGTGTTGAGCCCAGAAGTTTCCCACGCAAAAAAATCATTTTGACCAAGAACCTTATCTGCACGATAATATTGACCGATGCCATCATCTCGATCATAAACAACAATCCGCTGCTTGTTATAATCAGAAACAATCAACCAATTTTCATCTTCATCATAAATAACTCCTGTTGGAGAATCCAAACCAACGTCATTAGGACCGTTATTTCTATCATTTGTAGCCATTTCTTTGAACTCACCGTCCGGCCCTACTCGACCAAATCCACCTATTCTAGTAGAATTATTTCCCTGAGGAGAATCACTAAACAACATAGCATTGTAAATCAACCCTCGATGATTAGATCCTTCTACCAAATATAAAGAACTTTGAGTAAAATTATAAGCCAAGCCAGAGGGAAAATCATTCAGACGATAATCATAAACTGCTTCTTCGACACCAACCGTATAACTATTTAAATCATAAACATATAACCATCCCACTGACTCACCACCCGCATCACCCGCATACACCTTACCATCGCCACCGCTTGTTAAAGAAATATCAGCAGTAAATTCGTCTGAAACACAAGTAATCAAACTCGTCTGTCCCAAAACATAATGCGCTTCAATACCATTAGCCGTTGCCCCGGGGACAGACAAAGATTTATCACCTCCCTGACTATAGTCATAAACAGTTACTCGATTATTAGAAGCATCACCAACATAAACCAAGTCTAAAAACTCATCAACTTCCACATCCGTTGCACCAACAGCTGCATATTGAGTACAATCAATACCACCTGTAGAATTAAAATCCGTTAATTCACCTAATGCATAGGTGGCTGCCATCCCCGTTGAGATAGATGCTCCATCAAAAACCATTACCCTCTCATTCCCGCTGTCTACCACATACAACAATTGATTCTCAGAATCATAATCTATTCCCTTGGGAGCAGAAAACCCCACAGAACTTGTAGAAGCAGCAGTACTTACAAAATCACTCTGACCAATCACATAATCTGCAGCCCGTCCACTTGACAAGGGGGCACCAAGACCAAAATCATAAACTAGCACTCGCTCATTCCCACTGTCAGTCACAAACAACACATTAAAAGTAGAATCCATCGCTAAGCCAACAGGAGAGTCCATAGTTGTCGCCGTTGTCCCAACTTGATTCTCCCTAAAATCATCCTGACCCAAAACATAATCTGCATCTAAATCAATTAAAGTATTAGTACCATCCATTTCATAAACAAGCACACGATTATTCAAAGTATCGGCCACGTACATCTTATTATTAGTCTCATCTAGCGCCACATCAGATGGATTATACAAACTCTGGACAGTTGGACCATTATTTATATTCCCATGATCATAATCTACCCCCCCCGTAATTAACCACTGACCAAACACATCCACTGCATCATCCCCATTGTCTAAAGCCTTAACATTATTTGGTTGACTGACAAAAACAAAAACTCCACCAACAATTAAAATTATTAGCGCGATTAAAAGCAATTTAAAATTTTTCTGAATCACATTAATCACAATAAATTCAGTTCACTTTCTTTGCTTTAATTATAACATTTTTTTATTGACTTTTCTATCAATATTTTGGTAGTTATGCACAAAAAAAAACGCGCAAATTTGCGCGTTTTTAAGTTATTTTGTTTAATCCTTTTTCAAAGGATCTACACCATCTAAATTCTCATGCAAATCACTCCGAACAGCCACAACATCAGAACCATCTTGATCTCCACTCGGAACCCCCTCCTTGTTCATGCCAATATCCTCTGCCAGATAGCCAGACTCTTCATGACTCATGTCATAAGCACAAGTCTTGTGTGGCTGATAGCCATCCTTTTCGGTGGTCATATAGTATTCATTCTTCCCTACCAAGAAAGCATATTTACCTTTTTTCTCTGTAACCTGAGTATCTAGTAATTTATTGAACTTTGTATCAAAGACACGGACAATTGATCTCGTTAATGACTTTCCAGACAAGGCATCCTTTACCATACCCCATGAAACAGGTTTGTCTGCATCAGCTAATCTCTTGAAGATGAAATAAATCACAAGCTGAACAATAATCAAACCACCGATCCATAACTCTGGTGTAATTATAAATGAAATCAATGCTAGAATTGGGCCAAGTAAAGTAAAGAGACTCTGAACTTTCTTCCAACCAAGCTTTCTCTTGATCTGCTTGCCAGTCTCCATCTTTTTGTCTGGATCAAGTGGAATTGGTCGATTAATAACTCCAGCTTCTCCAACGACTATAGGATCTCCGTAATACACATCCTGATATTCTCCATCTGTCTCCGCTCTATCTAATAATTCAGCTGGATATTTATACTCTTTCTTTGAAACCTCAAGGAAATATTTACCAGGCTTAACAATAAATTCATATCTACCCATTTTATCTGTCACCCTAGTTTGAACAAGTTTTTTTGTTTCATAATCATACAATCTAACAATTGCTAAATCAGAAGGTCTCTTTGTAATAGAATTGTAGACTACTCCCCAACCTCTCTTTTTTCGCCTTGTAATAAGCATGAACGGTTGAGTGAATATAAATTGAAGATATGTTAAGAGCGAAGCCCCAGTTGCCCCTGTTATCCCAACCGTAGCCACAGATGTCACAGAACTGACAGTCGCAGCAATCACCACAGGCTCTTGGGCAATATCATTAACCCTTTCAACTGTCGGATTATTAATGGTTACAGCTGTTACCTTTTTGGTTGATCTAACGACATTTGCTACAGATTTTTTTACCTGCACTTTCACTTCTTCAAAATCTTCCTGAGTCACGCCACTTACAACTGTTGAAATAGTTGTAACTATTTTATTTGTTGTTTCTGCTTCTAATATTTCTTGAACCGCTTCTTCCTCCTCTTCATCTACAACAACATCAGTCTCATCAAGGTCAGCCTCATTTTCGCAACCAACATCAGCCAAATCAATCAAACCATCTCCATCATTATCCAGTCCATCACTACAATCAGTTGTTGCTCCACCAGTACTACCAGGATCACCCGAATCGCCCTCATCACCGCCATCTACAGGAGGAACGACACAAGCACCACAGTCAGCAGCACAGCTTGAACAACTTTCTCCACCACCACAAACTGCATTTCCACAAACTTCAACTGGCAGAATAGCGCAAACACCACAATCTGCAGCACAAGTTGAACAAGTTTCTCCCACTCCACAAACAGCATTTCCACAAACTTCAACTGGCGGAACTACGCAGGCACCACAGTCTCCAGCACAGGTCGAACAAGTTTCTTCTCCATTACAAGTCAAATCTCCACAAACTGGACCATCCGGAACAATAGGCACCTCTTCAACCAACATAACACCAACCACAGATATTTCATCAGACTCAATTGTTTGAGCTTTGACCTTCATGTCATTCAACCCATTACCATCACTATCCACATCAATAATCACGCCAGACCCAGGCTCAACATCAATTGGGTCGCTGGTGATTCGAAGTCCAATATTGTCAGTAATTGTATTTGAAGCTGTCAATTGAACAGCATGACTTTCTTCTAAATGAGTAAAAGCAATCTTAGAAGTAACCACCATTCGGAAAAAATTCCAACCAGGCCCCATTATAACTTCGCACGTTTCTCCAGCTCCACAATCAACAGGTTCTTCATTTGTTATTATTTCATTTGTAACAGAGTTGCTACTTACAACATCATCGCCCTCTGTAAATGTTCCGGTCGAAATATTGATAACAGTCTCACCGACTGTACCAGTAACTAAAGCTTTGAATTCAATTGTGTCACTCGTGTCTCCAGACAATGATGCATAAGAACAAGACACAACCCCTGAGGCATATCCACATTCTTCTCCATTCACAAGAGAACCTTCAACATAACTAACCTCAGATGGTAAGACATCTGTTACAACTACATTCGTAGCTGTTTCATCGCCATTATTTATATAGTCTATTTGATAAGTTAATACATCTCCTGCCAAAACATCATCTCCACTTTGATTTTCAAAGGCTTGCACCTGAAAACCACCATAAACAATAAAGGCTGTTATAAGAACCACTCCAACTTTTGAAAGCAAGCCCAAAAACACACCAACTACACCCCAATTTGTAAATCTATAAAAATGCTTATGATTTTCATAAACCCGTCCGTGTCGGACAGCGTCCTCTCCATGCAAAGCATGATAAAAATCATCTCCTCGACGACCACGTAGATCTGTAAATAAAAGCTTATGCGCATGCTTTACTTTTCGACAACAAGGAGAAGCATTCAAAACAACCAAGAACAAGAATAAGATCATTACAAAACCAGCAAATGCAATATACACATTAGCCAAATTGGCTACCAACGGAATTGTTTTTAATTTTTGAGCGGCCTCTGTGCCAGCAAAAACAGGCTGACCAAAGTAAACCCCAACCACTTCATCTTCTGTATTTACACCAACTTTTTTACTTAAAATCAAATTAGCTTCTACCGGAGTGTGAACAATAATGTTCTCAGCAACCGATAGCTCAGTCAAAACATCATCTCCGTTTTTGGCCATGACCTTAAAACTATACATGGCATTTTCCGTCAAATCAGAAACTACTATGCCAGTTTCACCCCTCAACCAGTCACCTTCAGTTTGAAAACTTCTAATATCTCCAAGCAAGCCAGAGCCATTTAACCAGCTTTCTGTACCCACTTCGTAAATTGCATATTCTGTTTTATTTGAATTTTCATTGACATCTAAACTAAGAGAAACAGAGCTATTATCTATCACAGACGAGCCCTCAAACCCGGGGACATTCGCTAATGTGTGAACAAGTCCAAGTCCCACCAAAGCAGTCTCGCCGTCACCATTATAAGCACTAATTGATCTCTCATAAGCCGTATTTGGTGACAAGCCAGTTTCCACAACATACTCTAAGTCTGCCTCAGCAATCTCTGAGACCAAAGCACTTGCTTCGTCATAAAATTTAAACCCTACTTCATTATCAGAAGTGTCAGCAAAATTCCACTGAATAGAAGTTGAAGACAATATATCGGGCCTCTCTGCAACTGGCATTGAAGGTGGGTTAACTGTGGGACTTCCTCCAGTAGAAGTAGCCGTTGTAGAATAACTAATTGACACACCCCCCAAAACTGGCGTCCTATACGCACTGTCAGTCGACATAACCATTCTCCAACGAAGATCACTACCACCAGCCGCAAATTCATACTCTGTGCCATTCGTAACAGTCTCCCAATCAGACTCATCAATAGATTCACCGGAATATGTTTTTAATAAACCACTTGCGCCGGCAATGTTCATCTCTCCGACGCCAACAGAAACTATAGAATAAACTGTCGACAAAGTTCCCGCATACAAACTCGACCACGTTACTGTATCATCAGTGGAATAAACACTCCCCGAAGAACCAACAACCTGAGCCTCATTATCAGACAAAATTCCATCATAATAATCTTCTACGCCACCAGTGTCCAACGAATCAACCTCATCACCGACAATAAGAACCGTTCCATTATCCCCAACTATTAAAGCCTCGTCACCATAAATCGAAACACCATTAAAATCCTCTGCTACTCCAACGAAAGATGTATAGTCAGTAAAAGAACTAGCTCCAAGATCAGCAACATATGTTCCAGAGTCTCCCACAATAAATATATAGGGGACACCCGTATCAATCGTTTTCACATCATTGAGAGTTGCTGTAACCCCATCGACGCTTTCATCTGTACATACAATATTGTTTTGATCCGTAAAATCAATATTCAAGATTCTTCCAGAATCCCCAACGACATATGCATAATCATCCTGAATCGAAACCGCATACATATCATTACTATAAATTGGAGTGCCTGCAACATGACAAATTTGTCCAATAACCAATTCATCAGCAGAATAAAAGTGAATATAACCACCATCTCCGACAAGAACATGATCAGATAAACTATTAACAGCAATACCATTAAAATCAACCTCCCCAGCCAGTGGCACATCATACGTCATATCTCGCCATGGCTCCTCGCCGTACTTCGAGGAGTACAACCCGTTTTCACCAGCCACAGAAAAAACATCATCACCATCAACCTCTCTATAATAAAGATCATTGATGTCATCTGTTATAACTAAGGCATCAGTGTCTACATCTGAAAAAGCTAAAACCCCTCCGCCCCCACCATTATATAAATCAAACTGAACAGTCCCGACCGTACTTTTCGTGATCAAAGGTGAGCCACTCTGCCAAGTATTTATTGGAGATACGCCATCTGGTGCATTATAAGTATACTCTCCTGTAACAGAATCATAAGTAAAAACATCTTCTTCAAATAAAACCGCACCACCAGAAACATAAGACGGATCAGCGCTAAGTGCAGCATCAACCTCTTCCAAACTAGAGCTCAAACCATCGCGCATCAAAAACATTTTATTTATCACAAAAGGTCCCTCACCACTATTCTCTATGAGTGTCGCTAAAATCAAATCAAAACCACTAAAATTTGTACTTACTAAAACTTCAGTTGCATCCGTGTCATTGTCAGCAAAAGTCACTGACTCAACAGACAATGAAGTAATAACATGAAAACCACCAGACACAACATCTCCCTCTGAATTTTCATAATCATCAAAGTCCGTCCCACCATAAGACAATGGAACCCTACTCATAGTATATTCCGCATAGTCATTCATATCTGCTGTTAAAGTTGCAGCATAAATACTACTAGACGTAGAATCAACAGTTCCAGAAATTATTTGATAATCAGTAGAGGTGACATGAGACTGCCTATTTTCATACCAACGGTGTTCCCCATAATAGCCTGCGTTCCTCCCAAAAATATCTATATCTCCATCACCATCATAATCACCTACCGTTAAATATCGAGTAGGATCTGTACTATTAAACCAACCCACTTCTTTTACAAAACTCAAATTACCATAATTTCTATATATCACATTATAACCACCAGTGTCCGCCTCTACACCTGCCAAAACATCCAAATCATTGTCGCCATCTAAATCATACAATCGAAACACCCCATTTGTCATTGTCAAAGAGCTGTCAATTTCAATTGCATTTTCAGAAAACGTCCCTCCCTGATTCAAATATATCTGTGTTCCATGGACAACAATATCTAGCCAGCCATCATCATTCATATCTCCCATTTGAGCCAAACCAAAACTAACACCAAAAACTTCTCCACTATCAGTAAAAGTTCCAGCCCCATCATTCAGATATAAAATTGTTCCATCATCCTCTGGGATTACCGCGTCAATGTCTCCATCATTATCTACGTCCCCAGCATCAAAATCAAATATATTTTCATTACTAGTTCCTCCAAAAGGGTCTGTTACGGCTGAAAAATCACCAGTACCGTCATTCAGCCATAGTTGCATCTCTCCACCATTCCCGTACGATTCACCATCAGAAAAAATCACATCCTGATCACCATCACCATCCACATCCGCTGCGACAGCATCATGATAATAACCAGAAGTACTCCCAAAAGGATTTGTCTGTGAAGAAAAGGCTCCAGCACCATCGTTGAGCCAGAGAGCATTGGTTGAATTACGATTTGCTTCTACAATATCTAAATATCCATCGTCATTAACATCCACACTCAGAGTCTCATAGCTGGTCGCCGTTACTTCACTATAATCTGTCACAGAATAAGAACCACTTCCATCATTTAACTTAATTATTCTCTGAAAAGAAGTGCCCACCCCCCACATATCCATATCACCATCATTATCTGCATCAAAAATCTCTGTGGCAATAAAACCCCCCTGATCTTTTTCCACTAAATCAAAAGAGGCACTATCAAAATAAATATAATTTTGTTCGATTGTTTGACTCGCGGCCACACCGCCATTGGCCTCAATAATATCCATATCACCATCACCATCTAAATCACCTGGAATAAGGCGTCCCGTATTAGTTCCTGTACTTCCAAACGTCACTCCATCAGAAAAAGTCCCATCACCCTTATTTTTAAATATATAATTTTGACCAGTATAATCTGTAGCCAGCTCATAACTAGAAGCACACAAAACATCTTGATCACCATCTCCATCAACATCCGCATGGTTCAACCCACCATCACAAGCAGAACTATCTGTACTATCAAACGGCATATTTGATGCTTCTGTAAAATTACCTGCCCCATCATTAAGATACAAACCAACATTAGTAATTAGCAAATCTTGATCGCCATCATCATCAATATCAACCGCATAAGCTCCAACCATGGTTGAAGACTCCGAGACTGGCACCAGAATGCTTTCTGTAAAAGCAACACCACCGTCATTCAAAAGAAGATAGGCTGGGGTTGTTTCTGGACCAACATCTCGTGAAAAAAAGGCGATATCAATTTTCCCATCCCCGTCGAAATCAGCCAGCGCAACACTATCAGCAAAATAACTTGCAGGAAAACTATCTGTAAAAAAACTTGGAGTGTCTTCTGTAAATGACCCATCACCATCATTAATATAAATTTTACTGTCTCCATCATCAGAATAGAAAAAAATGTCCACTAAACCATCACCATCCAAATCCCCCATTTCCACACCACGTCCATATGAGGCATTATATTCTGTGGAAGATGAAAAATCACCAGCCCCATCGTTCCAATATATATTACGCGTGTCGATTATATCTAAATCACCATCGTTATCCATATCCCCAACACCATAACTTTCTGTCGAAATCACAGCATCTCCTTGAGCAAAACTCCCTGCTCCATTATTGATATAAACATACGAAGTGTTTCCACCATCCTGACCACCAATCACATCCAGATCACCATCACTATCTGCATCAAATAGGTCCATTGAATACGTTGTACCAGTTCCCAAAGCAATAGTCGGATCCATAAACGTATTTATGGCCTGAATACTCACACTTCCAGTTGATTCTGCATAATTAACAACGGATGAAGCGTCATAACTCTCTCCATTAAATGAAGCTTGATAAGGAACATCCAAAACCTCTTCCTCAGATGACGAAACGGTTGTAAAACTTCTCACAGAACTATAATCAGAAGCTTCTCCCAACAAATCAAAAGCTCTTGCTCTCCAATAATACTGAGTCCCGGTAGTCAAAGAATAATCATTTGGAATTGTAAAGGTTACATCCCCATATGGAGAGTCACTATAAGGGACACTCCACAAAAGACTACTCTCTCGTTGATCCCAGGCTTTCAATGTTGTCAAAAAAGTACTAGCGGTTGACAATTCAAATCGATAATAAATTCTGTCCATGTTTAGATCTGAGGTTCCCATTGTAAATATTTGCCCCGTCAAAGGAACATCTATTTCCGCCGTCTCTGGGCTTTGTAAGTTAACCGCCTGTGGCGCTTCATTAGCTGGCAACAACTGAGAACCACAACTAGCTGGATCAGAATCCCCTACAGCATTTGTAGCGGAGACCCTAAAATAATATAAAGTGCCCGAAGTCAAACTCGAGGCTGTCCCCGTCGTTACATTTGAATTAGCAGAACCAGCTGAGGTCCAAATAGCATTGTCTGTTGATTTTTCAAGGGTAAAAGAGTCTTCATCACTAGAGTTGTCAGTCCATGTCATTGTTACGGAATTGTTTGTATAAGAATCAATTGAACAGGCACTTGGTGCTGCTGGTCCAAAAGTTGCAGAAAAAACCATAACACGATTGAACCCTTCGTCCACCACATATAAATAACTATTTCCCGCATCATAGTAAACCCCTGTTGGAGAACCCAAATCAGACTCATCTATTTCATAATCTACATTTACATAATCAGGGCTACCCAAAATATTAATAGCGTTCATTCCGTCTGTTATAGAATTTGCATTATAAATAATCACACGATCATTAGGAGCACCATCACATCCACCCCCCCACCCCCCACGATAATTAGAAGACTCAGACACAAACAACATCCCACTTGAACTATCAATATGCACACCAACTGGTTTACTCATAATTGCTTGCGTCCTGCCTGAATCACAAGTCACAAAATCAGATTGCCCCAACACATTAACAGCATCCTCACCATCAGCAATGGCTACCATGTTAAAAATCATTACTCTATTATTAGAGTAATCAGACACATATAAATACTTAGTTGATTCATCATACGAAACACCTCGAGGAGTACTCAAACCATCTGCATCAGTTGCAGTTGCCGTCGAGGTAAAATCTTCTTGTCCAATAACATTAATGGCACTTTCTTCATCCACTATAACATTCACATCAAACACTAACACTCTATTTGATGATGAATCCGTCACAAACAAATATTGTCTGGATGAATCATAAGCTAAGTCCTCTGCTACAGCAAAATCATTTGTTGTGCCACCCCATTCCATACAAAAATACTCTCCTGGGGTTTCAAGATCCTCCGTCAGTGTACATAAACGATTTATCGCATCTTCGCCATCAGTAATACTGGAAACATCAAAAACAGAGACTTGCCCTGTCATAGCTACAAACAATCGGTCGTTTGCATCATCGTAAACCAATCCCCGAGGAGCACTTAAGCCAGCCTTAGTGTAACCAGCCGTGCCTGTCACAAAATCAGATTGTCCCAACACAGCATCCGCAGTATAATCTACTAAAACATTACTAGCATTAAGATTAAAAACTAAGACTCTATTATTATAAATATCTGATACAAAAAGTCGATTATTAGTCGTATCAATCGCAACCCCATTTAAACTATGACCGCCAGAGGAATCTAAACTCAATCCAGTTGCACTTGGACCATCATTAAGTCCTGACTTTGTGTAAACAGGAGCATCAAACTCATCAAGTTGCCCAACCATATCATCTGCAGCCTCACCATCAACAATGGTAGCCACATCAAAAGCCATGACTCTATTGTTATAATAATCAGCCACATATAAATAATCTGAAGCATAAGCAACCCCCTGGGGATTATACAGGGTGGTCTGACTTGTTCCCGAAGGTGCCGAAGCGCCGGCCCAATCATCATCACCTAATACATTAGCAGCATTTTCTCCGTCATCAATTGTCGTTACATCATAAACAACAACTCGACTGTTATAATAATCCGCCACAAACAATCTTTTCTCTGCACCATCATCATCATAAGACAAATTATATGGCCAATATAATTCTCCTTGAGTAGTCCCCTCATCACCATTTACAAAATCAGCCTGCCCAAGAACATTGATCGCATCTTCTCCATCACAAATCCCATCATTTACACCACTATCACAATTGGGATCATCAGCAGAAGCATCGTAGACGACTACTCGATGATTATTACTATCTGAAATAAACAAATACTCACGAGTCGGATCATAAGTAACACCAAGGGGCCCATTAAAACCAGAAATTGATGTAGTAGTAAAATCACTTACAAAATCAGTTGTACCCAGTACATTTACAGCATCCTCTCCATCACAAATCCCATCATTTACGCCACTATCACAATTGGGATCATTAGCAGAACCATCAAATACTAAAACTCTATTATTACCACCATCAACAACAAAAAGTCGCTCGCCGTCCGAATCATACACTACCCCCCTTGGATTGGTAAAAGTCGAAGCGCTAAGTCCAGACATAAGGGATATGAAGTCCGTCTGTCCCAAAACATTAATTGCAGCCTCACCATCAACAATTGTTTCTGTATCAAAAACTAAAACTCTATTGTCATCAAAGTCTGACACAAACAATCTGTCTCCAACAGAATCATATGCCAAAGAAACAGGTCTGTTAAGTTCAGAAGAACTAACAGCACCCGCGTCTTCCTGATCACTAAAAAAACTAGCTTCTCCTAAAACATTATCAGGGAGATTATCCAATAAAGTGTCGTCGACATCTAAGTTATAGACCAAAACTCGTCCATCACGATAATCGCCACCTGGATCAGCAACAAAAAGTCGATGATTCACAGAATCCACTACAACCGCGCTTGGAGACTCCATACCGCTATCATTTGGACCATTATTATTTCCAATCTTGTAATATGAAACAGCACCACCAATTCCAGTTTGCCCAAGAACATTAATAGCATCAGCCCCATCTTCTAATGCTTGAGTTTCAACTGTATTGTTTGTAAAAACAAAAAAACCACCAACTAATAAAAGTAGCAGAGTTATTATGAATAACTTAAGATTTTTCTGGATTACTTGATTCACAAAGTAAATTCAGTTTATTCTATGGTAATTATATCACATTCTTGGCTTATTTTTAAGGATTTTTATAGAGTTATCCACCTAATAAAAACTCAATAAATTACAGTTAATAACCACATCCTATTGCACTTGAAAAAACATCTTAATTGTGCTAGTATTACATTACTGCTATAATATGAAACGAATTTGGAAAAAGCTTTAAGTACTGCAAAATGGCTTCAGTTTATATTTTACAAAGCAAAAAAGATCGCAAATACTACATTGGATGTACATCAGATATAGGAAAAAGGCTTTCTGCTCACAATCAAGGATTAGTAAAATCAACAAAGAGCAGACTTCCGATGTTTCTTATCCACTTAGAAACATTCCAAACTCTAGGAGAAGCTAGAAAAAGAGAGAATAAAATAAAGTCTTACAAAGGAGGAGAAGCCTTCAAAAAACTAATAAATGGGTCGGTACCAAAGTAGTCAACTGGGGCAGACTGTAAATCTGCTGGCTTATGCCTTCGTAGGTGCAAATCCTTCCCGGCCCACCACAAGAACCTTGCTTTTTTAGCAGGGTTTTTATGTTACTGACTTTATCGAAAAAAGACACTCATCAACTTTACCACCATCAACTGGGGTCCCGCCATCGGCGGGATAAATCTGCTGGCTTATGCCTTCGTAGGTGCAAATCCTTCCCGGCCCACCACAAGAACCTTGCTTTTTTAGCAGGGTTTTTATGTTACTGACTTTATCGAAAAAAGACACTCATCAACTTTACCACC